>Ga0302159_10000091_pt1 | contig 19552 bp, 15 predicted proteins | sample I_Fen_E1_2_FD_193504 | JGI IMG/M metagenome (GOLD analysis project Ga0302159, IMG submission 193504) | Peat permafrost microbial communities from Stordalen Mire near Abisko, Sweden - I_Fen_E1_2 | ecosystem: Environmental > Terrestrial > Soil > Wetlands > Permafrost | place: Sweden: Abisko... | reverse complement strand
GTTGAATCAATATCTGTTCAAAGTCACAAGCTATTTCCTTACTGCTCTTTAGCAATATATATTCATGATTAAACCATACACATTTTTTTATATCGAATCGAGCACCAGCTTTGCTGCAATGTGATATATCAAATTTCTTTATCAATTCATCCATTGATAGAAGTTCTTGATCATCTCCTGGATTCCATCCTAATAAAGCCAAGAAATTAACTAGTGCATCGGGCAAATAGCCACTCTCTCTATATCCCATAGAAGTCTCACCTGTTTTCGGATCATGCCATTCCAATGGGAACACTGGAAATCCCAATCGATCGCCATCACGTTTACTTAACTTCCCTTTTCCTTCCGGCTTAAGCAACAATGGCAAATGCGCAAATTTTGGCATTGAATCCTCCCAACTGAACGCTCTATATAGCAACACGTGCAACGGAGCAGATGAAAGCCATTCTTCACCACGTATCACATGCGAAATTTCCATTAAATGGTCATCAACGATATTGGCTAAATGATAAGTAGGCAAATTATCTGCCGACTTATACAATACCTTATCATCTAATATACTAGAATTAATAGTCACATCCCCACGGATAATATCATGCACAACAATATCCTCATTAGGCTCAATTTTAAAACGAACAACAAATTTATTGCCCTGAGCTATCAACTCATCGGTTGCACCCTTTCCCAAGGTCAATGAATTTCTCATCTGCATGCGAGTCGTTGCATCATACTGGAAATTTGGAATTTCTTGACGCTTTGCTTCTAATTCTTCTGGAGTATCAAAAGCTATATATGCTTTATCTGTATCTAACAAGATTTTCACATACTTCTTATAGATATCCTTACGCTCTGATTGACGGTAAGGTCCAAAATTTCCTCCAAAACTCACTCCTTCATCAAAACCGATTCCCAGCCATTTAAACGACTCCAATATATAATCCTCCGCTCCCGGCACAAAACGATGCGAGTCAGTATCTTCTATACGAAACACCAAATCACCATTATGCTGACGAGCAAATAAATAATTATACAATGCTGTTCTTACACCTCCAATGTGCAAGGCACCTGTAGGGCTCGGAGCAAAACGAACTCTAACTCTTCTGTCTGCCATACCTTATTTAATAAAAATCGTTGCAAAAGTAAATTATTTTTTCCGAAATACATCTTTTTTTTGTACTTTTCGGCCAAATTGATTAAATATTATGATCAAATTAAAAACGAATCAAAAAGGCTCTTATAAAGATCTACTGTACAAATTGGCAATATTTGTAGCTACAGTTGGTGTCATGGCATACTTTATGCCAAGGGAAGGCAAATTTAACTATCAATATGACATCAACAAGCCATGGAGATATGGGTTATTAACAGCACCTTATGACTTCCCCATTTACAAGAATGAATCAGTGATCAAAAAAGAGCAAGATAGCCTGATGTCTTTCTACCAACCTTACTTTAATTATAACTCATCCATTGCAGATTCAGCTTTGCAGCGCCTAACGAATGACTATCATAAAAAATTATCATCACGTATTTCTCTATCATACTACTTGTATCTAAAGAATATATTGCAAAATGTATATAAAAGAGGTATAATATCTCCTGACGATTATTTACGCCTTACGGCAAATCACATAAAGGGGATAATGATTGCTCAAAAGCAATCAGCTAAATCCGTACCAATTACCTCTCCTTATACAATCAAAAATGCGTATGAATACATATTAGGTGCTGATACGATTCATTTTGATCAAGGCATACTGCAATCATGTAATTTAGACCAGTATATCATGCCTAACCTCAGTTACGACGAGCACAAGTCTGCAATGGCAAAGAAAGACCTAATTTCATCAGTGGCAATTGCAACCGGATTAGTTCAATCCGGGCAAAGAATTATTGATCGTGGTGAAATTATAAGCAAAGACAAATATAATATATTGGAATCAATGAAAAAAGAATCCGGTAAACGATCGGATTCACAAAACCAACTACAAACAATCTTTTGGGGACAAGTATTATTTGTTGGAATGCTTATTTTACTTTTCATGACATACTTGGAGTTATTCCGAAAAGACTACTTCAAGACTCGAAAGAATTTCCTGCTTCTATTTTCAATAATGATCCTATATGTTTTAATGGCAGAGTTAATGGTTAGATACAATTTCTTCAATGTCTATATTATTCCGTTTGCCATGCTGCCAATGGTTATCAGAATATTTTTAGATAGCCGTACAGCCTTTATTTCCCATGTGATAGTAATGATCATATGCTCTATCTTTCTAAGATATCCATACGAGTTTCTACTTTTGCAAATAACAGCAGGATTAGTAGGAATCTACAGTTTACGTGAATTGTCGCGCCGATCACAATTATTTCGTTCTGCATTTCTTATTACAGCATCTTATGCCACCATTAATTTCTCACTTGACTTAATGCATGAGAACGAGATATCAAAAATCAATCTCAACATGTATGTTAACTTCCTGATAAATGGAGGATTTCTGCTATTAACATACCCACTGCTTGCTTTGTTTGAAAAAGGATTTGGTTTCATTTCCAATGTCACTCTAGTCGAGCTATCAGACACGAACAATAAACTTTTACGACAACTCTCGGAAGAAGCTCCTGGAACGTTCCAACATTGCATCAATGTAGGGAACTTAGCGGCTGCTGCTGCTGATCAAATAGGAGCAAAGAATCAGCTTATAAGAACAGGTGCTTTGTACCACGACATCGGCAAAATGAAAAATGCAGTATTCTTCACAGAGAACCAAAATGGAGTGAACCCACACAAATCTTTAAGCTACGAGCAAAGCGCACAAATTGTTATTAGCCATGTCAATGACGGATTAAGGTTAGCCGAGAAGCATAACTTGCCTAAACAGATTAAAGATTTCATTTCGACACATCATGGAAAAGGGCAAGCTAAATATTTTCTAGTGTCATGGATGAATGAACACCCCAACGATAAACCTGATTTATCCAAATTCACTTATCCGGGGCCTAATCCTTTTACCAAAGAAACAGCATTGCTTATGATGGCTGATAGTGTGGAAGCCACATCAAGAAGCTTGAAGGAATATACCGAAGAAAACATTAATGATATTGTTGACAAAATCATTGATGGGCAAATGGCCGCAGGTTATTTTAAAGAATGCCCTATTACATTTAAAGATATCAGCACGGTAAAAGCTGTCTTTAAAGAGAAACTACGCACCATGTATCACACACGCATTAGTTATCCTCAGCTAAAACAACAATCTGATCAAGAGCAAGCATCAGAGTCTAATGATTCTAAAACAAAGTAAGGATCAAATCCAGAGCTCAACAGATACAACAGTAGTACTTTCCATGAAACAGACACACAAAATCGTATAACAAATGGGTACATTTGATATAGTGAAAAGCGGTATCGTCCACAAAGGATTCGATACCGCTTTTCAAGAAATTGCTCTTTATTCTTCTTTGTATTCACAAATATCACCGGGCTGACAATCAAGTACCCTACAAATGGATTCAAGTGTTGAGAAAACGAATTGCATTAGCCTTCCCGGTCTTTAAAATAGAGAGATTAGCATTCGTTACTCCAACCGTTTCTGAAAGTTCATTCAATGAAATCGTTCTTGTGATCATCGTGATATCCAGATTCACTATTAATGCACACAGCAATTAAAGTAATTGAAAGACACTGCCTGCCATAGAGCGAACCACCCCTTTCAATTCTAATTCAAAAAGAAGAGAACTTAATTTATTTACCGGAATATTTGATTTAACTACCAAAGTGTTTATCTGGCTCTTGCCATCTTTCCTAAGAAGTTCAACGACTATATTCTCTTCAGGGCTTAGATCAATAAATAATTCGCGCTGAATAGGGCAAACCTTTTCTCCATCTAAATTACTGGTCCATCCCATTAGTTTCACAAAGTCCTCAGCATTGGAAATGAGTGCAGCTTTATTATCACGAATTAAGTTGTTGCATCCACTACTATAGGGTGCATCTACCGGACCAGGGAAAGCAAAACAATCACGTCCATATCCTGTCGCAAGGTCTGCTGTAATCAATGAACCGCCCTTTGCTGCTGATTCCACAACAATCGTAGCATCACACATTCCTGCAACAATTCGATTACGCATCACAAAGTTCTGTCTATCCGGATTCGTACCTGAAGGAAACTCTGTAAGTAATCCACCGGTGCCACACATTTCAAAAGCAGTATCCCGATGCATACTCGGATAAATACGATCCAATCCATGAGCCAGAACTGCCACTGTAGGAATGCGATTAGACAAAGCTGCACGATGAGCATTGATATCAACACCATACGCCAGTCCGCTCACAATCATCAAATTCGGGAGAATAGAATGTAAATCGTTCAGAAACTTCAGACAAAGCGTTTTGCCATAATCAGTACAATGACGAGTACCTACCATACTCACCATATGCAGTTTATTTAAATCCGCATGCCCTTGGCAATAAAGTAAGATAGGTGCATCTTCACATTCTCTAAGACGTGAAGGATAATGTTCATCATTATAAGTGTAGCAATATAAATGGTTTTTCTTTACAAATTCATATTCTTTTGCTGCTTTACCATAGGCTTCGGCATCATCCAACAAATTAATAATCTTGTCGTTCAGATCAGGTATCAGATCTTTAAGGTCCTTTCTTTTCTCAAAAATACTTACTGCATCGCCTAGTTCCCTTATTAATCGCAGAGCCCAAGTAGAACCCAGACCGCGAATCTTTGTCAATGCAATAGACGCTATTATTTCTTCTTCATTCACACAAGTAAGGTTTAAATGTACGATCAAACAAGTCACTCTCACCTAAACGGCCATTGATCACACAAACAGCCTCAACAGTAGCTTTTATCACTACTTTATTATCTGATTTTCTAAAGATGTCCTGATAGAAAACATACTTTATTCCTTCTTTCTTGACATACAGTTTACTCATAAATGCGTCACCACTACGCAGGGGAGTTTTGAATGCCATACTTAAACGAGCTACAACAGGATCAACACCTTCATCATGCAATTTGGCAAAACTCAATCCTACTGAAGAAAGCCATTCATGGCGGGTATGCTCTATATAATGTTGATAATTTGCATTATTCACAATGCCCTGCAAGTCACATTCGTAATCACGAACTTTCATCTCCAATTCAAAAATATATTTATCTTTCATTATCGTTACTATTTGAGTTCTTCACCAATTTATAGAGCTTGTCGCTCGGACGGACCTTTTCATTGATTTTGATTGAAAAATGAACACCTTTCTCTACCTTATCAACAGGCTTCATATCTACACGAACTTCATCAAGAGTATAATACAATGCTCCGGTGGTAGGGCCTGTTATCAATAAACTATCACCTACTTCCAACGTTCCGGCTTCTGTGACAAACTCTGCCACATGTAGATTTGAAAAGTATTTAACAGCAGGACCGATATACATCTTCTTCTCTGTTGCATTGGATCCATAATGTTCGCTCCATTCACCTAACTTCTGACCTAGATAGTATCCATTCCAGAAACCACGATTAAAGACTGTTTTCAGACGTTCGTCCCATCCCTGTTTCTTCTCATCAGTAAATGTATTGTCCAACACACTTGATATAGCCTCTTTATAGCACTCCACCACTGTGCGAACATATTCAGGGCCACGAGCGCGTCCTTCAATTTTGAAAACTCGTACACCGGCTTCAATCATTTCGTCCATGAAATGAATAGTTTTCAAATCTTTAGGCGACATGATGTACTTATTGTCAATATCCAATTCCACATCGCTATCCTTATCCTTCACAGTATAAGCACGACGACAGATCTGTACGCAAGCTCCTCTGTTGGCACTTTTATTCTGTGCAGCCAAGCTTAAATAGCATTTACCCGAAACAGCCATACAGAGTGCTCCATGACAGAACATCTCAATGCGCAAAAGCTCTCCTTTGGGACCACAAATGTGATCCTCCACGATCTTATCATATATTTTACGCACTTGCATTAAGTTCAACTCACGAGCCAACACCACTACATCTGCAAAACGAGCATAAAAATGTAAGGCCTCTACATTGGATATATTCAACTGAGTAGAAAGATGCACCTCTTGATTGATACGATTCGCATATTCCATCACAGCCACATCACTTGCAATCACTGCAGATATACCCGCCTCTTTGGCAGCATCCACCGTCTTGCGCATCTGCTCTACATCCTCATCATAGATAATGGTATTCACCGTCAAATAGCTTTTCATGCCATGTTCGTCACAAATAGCAGCTATTTCATGCAAGTCATCAATAGTAAATGTATTGGCTGAATGAGCACGCATATTTAAGTATCCTATGCCGAAATAGATAGAATCGGCTCCTGCCTGAATAGCTGCAGCAAGTGATTCCCGCGAGCCGACAGGTGCCATTATTTCAAAATCTTTTAGTTGATGGTTCATCTTCTTTTTGCCATAAATTTGTGCAAATATACGGCTTTTATGGAGTTCAGTTATCATATCATCACTATTTTTTGTACTTTTGCGAACTCTTAAATAACAATATGCACGATGAAAATAGGTTCAATTGATTTCGACAAATACCCAGTATTCCTAGCTCCGATGGAAGATGTTACCGACCCTGCGTTCCGCCTTATGTGCAAACGTTTCGGAGCTGATATGGTATACACCGAATTTGTTTCTGCTGATGCTTTGATACGCGATATTCAAGCTACCACCCGCAAACTCTCTACGCATGAAGAAGAACGTCCGGTGGCTATTCAAATCTATGGCAAAGAAGTTGAACCTATGGTTGAAGCTGCCAAAATTGTGGAAGCTGCTCATCCCGATATATTGGACATTAATTTCGGTTGTCCGGTGAAGAAGGTTGCAAGCAAAGGTGCAGGAGCCGGCATGTTGCGAAACATTCCAAAGATGCTGGAGATTACTCGTGCTGTAGTAGATGCTGTTAAGATTCCCGTAACCGTGAAGACTCGCCTCGGCTGGGACGATAACAACAAAATCATTGTTGAGCTTGCCGAGCAGTTGCAGGATTGCGGTATTCAAGCACTTACTATACATGGAAGAACTCGTGCGCAAATGTATACGGGAGATGCTGATTGGACATTAATCGGTGCAGTCAAAGACAATCCGCGTATGCACATTCCTATCATCGGTAATGGTGACATCGCTTCTCCTGAAAAAGCCAAAGAATGTTTTGATAAATATGGTGTAGACGCTATTATGGTGGGCCGTGGAGCAATTGGTCATCCCTGGATTTTCAAAGAGATAAAACATTACTTGGAATGTGGAGAGATCATGCCTCCAATGCCATTCCACGATATGATGGATATCCTACGTCAACAGGTAAACGATAGCATTAGTTGGCTTGACGAACGCAGAGGCATTATTCATATTCGTCGTCAGATTGCTAAGACCACTGTATTCAAAGGTCTCCCCAATTTCAAAGATTTGCGTGTAGCAATGCTTCGGGCCGAAACAGCCGAGCATTTATTTAGTTTATTTGATGAAGTGGAACGTAATTATGGTGATTGTTGTCAACGAATAGTCCTCTCATCCGGAAATGGTGCTGAGTTGTAACGCGTAGACTCTACACTTACACTTAATGATACTGACGGACTGGGTTTGTATTGAAACATAGCTCCGAATTTATCCCCAAGATTTCCATAAGAAGAAATAGGGAACGGTAACCGAGGATTGGTAAGACTCTTCTGACCATAAACACTCAAGTTCATTTTATCATTTATGGTATATCCTAGTACGCCTGAAAGTCCTACATCATTGTAGTTATATGCGCCCCAACTCAAACGAGACATATAGCCTCCTATAGCCAATGAAAGCTTTTTGCTTAATGGTTTGGCATACATCATCGCAATATTCGTGGAGAAACCTACACCGGAATAAGAATGTTTACCAAAACTGCCCATAACACTCATATCAATCGTCGTATTCATTCCCGTATGCAAATCCCAATCATTGAACCCGCAGAAAGAATAACCGGGGTAACTCACCGGAGTTCCTGTTTGACTGTTTACCGGAGGTAAATCAAGTGAATCAGATTTATGAATCACACTTTCGTTTATCTGTTCACCACCTTTGTAGGACAAGGGGACTTTATAACCAACCCCCTTAACATCCTGTCCGTTTGCAAATGAAGCAAGCGCAAACAACATTATGAATAAAACAGATTTCAACATAACGATTACTTTTAGTGTATATTTCAACTGAGCCAAAGATACTACAAAATCAAGTTGCTTGCACCTACATTAATATTATTTGACATCAGTAACAATCAATTTATATCCTATGCCTCTAACGTTAATTATTCTAATTCGCTCATCCTTACTAAGTTTCCCACGCAACTTGGTGATGAAGACATGCAAACTACGACCATTAAAGAAGTCATCATCGCCCCATAAGTCAAGAAGCAAGCCTTTGGTCTCTGTCACTTGATCACGATTACTTATCAATCGCTTCAAGATCTCTGATTCTCGATGTGAAAGTTCCTCAGAATTATCACCATATCGGAGCTCTTGCGATACCGAATCAAAAGAATAGTTACCGATCTCAAACGCTGTCTCCTCTTCGCTCTTTTCCATAAAAGCCCGATGAAGCAATGACTTTATTCTCACAATCAACTCCTGCATACCGAAGGGTTTCTTCAAATAATCGTTAGCACCGATCTCAAATCCTTCAACTACATCCTTCACCGCCGACCGTGCCGTAAGCACCAATATTGGAGTTGTTTTATCCATCTCTCTCACACGGCGAACCAATTCAAAGCCATCCATCTTAGGCATCATCACATCCGTCACCAGCACATCAGGACGATTCTTTAAGAAGGTCTCTAATCCTTCTTCTCCATCTTTAGCCAGCACGATATTGAAGCCCTGATCTTCAAGAGTATCTTTTATGATCATTGCTAAAGTAGCCTCATCCTCCACTAACAAGAGGTTTATATTTTCATTCATATCAATCTTTATTCTTAGGTAATTTCAGGATAAAAGCAGAACCTTTGCCTTGCGCGCTTTTCACTGATATCGTGCCTCCATGCTTCTCCGCGATTGTTTTCACATAAAACAATCCGATACCGTATCCTCTTACAGTCTGCAAATTACCGGTCGGCACACGATAAAATTTATCAAAGATATGCTGTTGCTGTTCAGTCGTAATGCCAATACCATTGTCTGTCACTTTGATATACACAGAATCATCCTTGGAATATGCTGTGATTTCTATTCTTTTATCCTCTCCGGAATATTTCACCGCATTATCCACTAAATTACCAATTACATTACGGAGATGGGTGCGATCGGCATATACTGTCAAGTCGTCCGGAGCGACTTTCATTGATATCTTTATAGATTGATCTATGGAGTATTGTTCTACGATATGAGCAATCAGTTCCTTCAATGAAATATCTTCACATTGCAAAGTGAAAGTCTTTCGTCGCTCCATACTCATCGAGAGAATATGTTCAACCAATCCGCTCAGATTCTGCATCTGCTCTTTACTGATCGTCAAATATCTTTTCCGCTTATCCGCATCCATATCGGCACCGAAGTTCAGCAGAGCATCATTTGCCGCATAAGCCACAGCAATAGGAGTTTTCAGTTCATGCGTCATATTGTTGGTGAAGTCATCTTTCATCTCTTCCAATGTGCGTTGCTGCAAAATGACATGAATCAGATACCAGAATGCGATGCCCAATAGAATCATTATCAGCAATGTGGCTGCAAGTATGCCTGCCATTCGCCAAAGGACTATCTTCATCATCGGAGTGATGTACACGTCATAGCGATAATACCCGCTTTTATTGATGTACGTCACACGCTCTTTGCCTTTCAAACTTACTTTCTTGGATTGATAATGAATAGTGCGATGAGTTTTGAGATTCGTAAAGTCAACTGCATAAACATCTAATGCAATTCCTTTATTATGGCACTCTTTTACTAATTGGTTATTGTATATATGAATATCAACAGGGTATATCGAGTCGATGCCAACATGTATCGCTCCTTGCATATTCTTCATCATACGATCAAGCATAGCCAGATCAAAATGGAAATTCACACGCACTTTCTTGCTATTAGATGCTGATGATTCTTGCACAGAGATTGAACGATCCTTTCCACTCTTCTTTGAATCGGCTTCTACAATACTCATTCGATAGGACAACTCTTTACGATCCGCAGCCTCTAGCGCCACATTTATATTTGTATTCGTCTCTTGCTTGATGGAACTATAAAGCCCTATCAGCCAATAGATCTGCCAACTAAAAATAGCAACCAAAGCTATTATGATGGAGAACGTTACTACACGAAAGGATGATTTCATATATTATATTTTGATACACAAAAATAGGAATAATTATTGAATATCAGTCAGTAAAGTAAAAATAGTCCATGCGTCTCTTCTGATTCATTGATAACATTTTTATGTTTTACCTTTGTTAAACTTAAATTTAACCTTCGTAAAACTTAAGTTTATCAATGGTTAAACTTAAGTTTTACGAAGGTTAAAAGTTCTTTTGGTATAATTGTTTCAGAAAAATCTATACTACGATTCAGAAAAGTCATAAGGAGGTTTGCATGTTCTTGCTTAAGGGTTTCGTTAAGACTAAATAAGACTTCATAATCGAACGGTAACATAGTTTGCCGATGAAACAGTCTACTTTTGCTTCATCAATCAAATATAAACGAAGATGAAGAAGTTATTTCTATTAATGATTCTATTAGTTGGTACATCTAATACTTTCGCTCAAACTCAGGTGGCGGATTCAGACACAATCACATCTAAAATCACCGTGCATGAACTAGGAAACGTGAGTGTCAAAGGACATCGTCCGTTAGTTAAGGCAGACGGAAGCAAACTTATTTACGATATCCCTGCTTTAGCCAAGCAACATGCTTCAACCAATGCATACGAAGCTATGCTGCAAGTGCCGGGTGTGTACGAGCAGAATGGTACTTTAGTATTAGCCGGGGCTGGCAGTGTGAACCTCATTATAAATGGGAAGCCTACAACAATGAATGCAGAACAACTGCAAACGTTGCTAAAGAATATGCCTGCATCCAAGCTAAAGCAAGCAGAGGTGATGATGAGCACTCCGCCCCAATATCATCTACGTGGGGCATCAATCAACCTTGTATTAAACAATGGATTGAATGAAGAGACGCATGTGCAAGGAGAAACTCACGTATCATACTCACAAAAACATTATGCCGGCATGAAAGCCGGAGGTGACTTGCTGTTTGCATCACCCAAACTTTCGGTTGATTTGCTCTACAATGCCGACAATTCGCTTTCACGAAGCATCTTGGACATCCTCACGATTCACACCGTAAAAGATAAAACTTATAACATCGATCAAAATACAAGAAATAAATCGGACGTATTCACACACAATGTACGTGGCGAAGTGATCTATAAGTTTAATGATAAAGATCAATTAAGCGCTACATACACCGGACAATATTCGCCGCACCATACAGCAACGGAATGGTCAAAAGGTAATATATCCAATTCACAAAACCACAAATCTGAAACGAACTATCTACACAATTTCTCTATCTATTTCAATCATAGCGAGAATGTGAAACTGGGACTTGATTACACCAGCTATAAATCAGATAACACACAACTCTTCACCGATATTGATTCTGTAAACGCCACCACTAAATTCACTGCGCAATCAGGACAAAAGGTGAGCAGGCTGAATACATTTTTCGACTTCATGACTCCTTTATGCGAAAGCTCAAAACTTACTTATGGAGGCAAATTCTCGTATGCAACGGATGCCAATCACCAAATATACTCTAATCAACAAGGCAGCAATCTATCTGACAGTTATTCAAAAGTAAGAGAATATACCTACGATATGTATCTAGGTCTGAACCACTCATTCAGTGATAAAGTGAAAGCTGACTTATCCATTAATGGTGAATATTACAAAATAGGAAACTATGACACTTGGTCATTCTTCCCTACTGCCAACTTAAGCTATGTACCTTCCAGTTCGCATATCTTCCAATTTGCATTCTCAACGGATCGTACTTATCCCAGTTATTGGGAAATGCAAGAATCTGTAGATTATGTAGACGGATATACAGAAATATATGGTAACCCCAGCTTACGCCCTTCACGCGACTATTCAGCAGAGCTATCATACATCCTGCATCAGAAATATGTCTTTAGCATCGGCTATGATTACAATCCCGACTACTCCATGCAGCTAGCATACTTGTCGCCTGATAGATTAGCCCTTATTTATAAAACTCTTAATTGGGACTACCACAGCACGTTCTCGGTTTCATCAATCATTCCTATCAGCATAGGAAGCTTTTTGAACAGTAGGTTCACCGTGAACGCACAGTATGAAAGAGCCAAAGACAGTCATTACTACGATATGTCATTCGACCGCAGCAAATGGGAAGTCTACACTGGTCTGAACAATGCCATCAAACTATCGTCACAACCGAACTTACGGTTGAATATTGATGGGTATTATATATCATCGCCCATTCAAGGAATGTACGACTTAACGTCGCTATGGAGTGTTAGTAGCGGACTTAAATGGACATTTGCAAAAAGTAAAGCGGAACTTACACTAAAGGGTGATGATCTATTCAATACGGGTTATTGCAACGTGAAAATGAATGAAGGCAACCAAAGAATGAGAATGAACTTCACGCCCAACAACCGTTGCATAACAGTTTCATTCGTATACCGTTTCGGTGGATATAAAGAGAAGGATCACAAGCAACTGGATACCTCTCGATTCGGAAAGAAATAACAACTATTTTCTTTTTACATAACTCCAGCACCCGAGCAAGAAGTGAATTCATACTCGGGTGCTTTTTATTGTTTATTAAAGATCTATTCAGAATTAACGTTCTCTCCATTCACAACTTATTGGAGTAACAAACCATTTGCGATATGCCCATTGTGAAAGGAAAAACACGAAGAATGATGTAACGAACCCTACGATAGCATCCGTTAAATAATGAGCCTGTATATAAACAGTTGCCCCACATAACAATATATAAAACGGCAATAAGAAACAAACCAGATTACGATGAATCTTGCCTGCCAGGATCATCAAGATGGTACTTACCGCTACGTGTGAACTAGGGAATGCTGCTGTAGGGCGTTCACCAACCGTTTGACTGGCTACAACTAAATGATGAAAGAATCCATGCCCTAGTTCCGAACCGGGGAACAAAGTGCAATTGTAATCAAAATAACTTCCCAATGCCGGAAATATACCGGCAGCTACATCTTCGGCCCCTATGGCCGGATAATAAAACTGGGGACCGGCTACAGGTACAAATATGAATATAATATAGTAGACAAAGAATGACATAGATACGATAAACGACCATTTCTCAAACAAGTCAAAACGTTTAATGAAGAAAGCAATTCCAACAGTTATAATCATAGGGTAATAGGAGAAATATCCTAAGTTGAAGCATTCGCTCACCCATTTATTGGGAAACTTCAAACAGAACAATGCCGCTGGTTGACAACCAAAAAGATGTTGTTCTGTCCCTGCAAAGATATAATCAAGATTAGGGAAAAGACGATTAAACTCAAACGTATCGGGATACCAATAAGATAGTAATGCCATTTGCACGGCAATCCTTATAAGGGTGGTCATCTTGCATGGATAAACCCTATACAGCAGCATCATTCCGAACGTCATAAGGACAATTAGAAAACGATCAGCAAGCATTGAGCCCGGATGTCCCATTCGATCGAAAAGAATAAAAATTAAAATAGAAGTAAACAGGTTATACAACAAGTTTATCTTCTCCACTGCAAATAGCCCGCTGGGAGCTTCTATCTTTTTAAATAAATTCAAAGCCATTTATGCGTTTTGTACCAATCTATTGTTAGCTTTACACCTTTCTTCAAATCGTATTCAGGACTATATCCCAACTCTTTTTCAATTGGCGAAATGTCACACCGCCAATTACGTTGCTTCATTATTTTATACTTGTCTCCATTCAACGTACTTGCCCGTCCGGTCAACGTTGAAAGAAATTCGGCGCACAAAGATACAGATTTTAAAATAAATAACGGGCATTTTACATGTAATACACTTTTTACGCCCAATTCTGTCTGTATCAGATCAGAAAATGTACGGCTGGAATACACATTTCCATCACTTATAAAGTACTCACGGCATACTATTTCTTTTTCTATACTCAAGCGTACAGCCTGTACCACATCCTGCACATATATGAACGTGAGGTATTGGGGAGTGAACCCAACTGCAAAATCAATATGCTGCTTGATACTTTTTGCCATCATAAAATAATCCTTTTCAAGCGGACCATACACACCGGTAGGGCGTAAAATAACATAGGGGAAATCCTCCAATCCCTGTATATATTGCTCTGCTTTTAGTTTACTCCTACCATATTCCGTACTAGGCTGAGGCACATCATTCACAGAAATATTTTTGTCATTATCTTCATGAATGGCACCAAAGATGCTAAGCGAACTAAGGTAAATAAACTTTTCAGGCTTCATGCCCGCAGCAAGGATTACATCAATCAACCTGCGTGTATTGTCATAATTTACTTTTGTAAAATCAGACGGATTGACACACTTGGTCACTCCTGCTGCATGCACAATATAGTCCCACTTGCCATTAGCTTCATGGAACTTGCCTATTTCATCAGCTAGGCATGACTCTTTATCGCAAGAAAGTACAATAATCTTTGCACCCATCTTCTCTAAATCATCCACCTTACTGGTCGATCTGACACCTGCCCATGTATCATAGCCCTGATTAATCAATTCTTTAACCAATGCATGACCAATAAAACCGCTAGCCCCTGTAATCAACACTTTTTTGTTTATTCCCATATGCTTTACATTCAATATGCACATTCGATTCTTACATCAAAAGTGCAAATATAGTTGTTTCACAAATTCTTAGCCAACAAAATCCATAAAATCAAGCATTTTAAAACAACTTTCAAATAAAAGGTATCCAATAATGCATTTAATTTATTTACTTTGTAAAATGAATTCATAAAAACATTTAGATATGTCTAAAAACAAAAGAGAAAAAGAAGCTGGGAAAAAGCGATTGACCAAAACGGAACTCGCAGACCATATAATGCAGATCTTCCATGCAAAGAAGGATGAGATTCTGGGCTTGAAATATATATTTTCGTCATTACGACTGAATACTCACCCATTGAAAATGCTATGTATAGCCATATTGTCGGACTTGGTAAAAGACGACTACATCTGTGAAGTAGAAAAGAACAATTTCAAATCCGTAAACCATGGCGTGGAAGTAATTGGTACTTTCCAAAGAAAAAGCAATGGCAAGAACTCTTTCCTTCCTGAGGATGGAGGGGATCCGATCTTCGTTGCAGAACGAAACTCGGGACATGCCATGAATAAAGACAAAGTAAAAATAATGTTCTACGCGAAACGAGAAGGGCACACTGCCGAAGGTGAAGTTGTAGAAATATTGGAAAAAGCGAATGATACTTTTGTAGGAACGTTGGAAGTATCAAAACAATATTCTTTCTTGGTATCAGAGAACCGCACTTTGGCTAACGATATCTTCATTCCACGATCAAATTTAAAAGGCGGTAAAGATGGAGACAAGGCTTTGGTTAAAATTATCGAGTGGCCTGAAAAAGCAAAGAATCCTATAGGTCAAGTAATTGACATACTGGGAAGAGCTGGAGACAACACCACCGAAATGCATGCCATATTAGCTGAATATGGATTACCCTATAAATATCCTGAAGCTGTTGAAAAAGCGGCTGAAGCAATACCTGCAGAGATCACAAAGGAAGACATCAGTGAACGCGAAGATTTACGAAATGTCACCACATTTACCATAGATCCTGCTGATGCGAAAGATTTCGACGATGCTTTATCTATTAAGACAGTAGAAAAAGGACTCTACGAAATAGGTGTACACATTGCAGACGTCAGTCACTATGTAAAGGAAGGCAGTATTATTGATAAAGAAGCTGAGAAACGTGCTACATCCGTTTATCTAGTAGACCGTACAATCCCCATGTTGCCTGAACGCTTGTGCAACCTCATCTGTTCGCTAAGACCGAATGAAGAGAAACTAGCTTATTCCGTAATATTCACCATTAATGATAAAGCGGAAGTGAAAGACTTCCGTATCCGTCATACTGTAATCAAAAGTAACCGCCGATTCACCTACGAAGAAGCTCAAGAGAGACTGGAGACTCAAAAGGGTGATTACACGGATGAACTAACAACAATGGATCGCTTGGCAAAGATGCTACGTGAAAAAAGGTTCAAAGCAGGAGCTATCAATTTTGACAGATATGAAGTTCGTTTCAACTTGGACGAAAAAGGCAAACCACTTAGCGTTTATTTCAAAATGTCTAAAGATGCAAATAAACTTGTAGAAGAGTTTATGTTGCTGGCCAATCGTACTGTAGCTGAATTTGTAGGTAAAGTGCCTAAAGGTAAGACCGCAAAAGTTTTCCCTTACCGTATTCACGAACTACCGGATCCTGAAAAGCTTGAGAATCTATCGCAATTTATTGCCCGCTTTGGCTATAAGATACGCACATCAGGAACCAAACAAGATGTGTCTAAATCCATCAATCATTTGTTGGATGACATACAAGGGAAGAAAGAGGCGAACTTGGTTGAAACCGTTTCAATTAGATCCATGCAAAAGGCACGCTATAGCACAGAGAACATCGGTCACTATGGTCTTGCTTTTGAATATTATACTCATTTCACCTCTCCTATACGACGTTATCCTGATACAATGGTACACCGCTTGCTTAGCAAATACATAGATGGTGGAAGATCAGTAACTCAGGCCAAATATGAAGATCTATGCGAACATTGTTCTGAGATGGAACAAATTGCAGCTAGTGCCGAACGTTCATCTATCAAATACAAACAAGTAGAATTCATGAGCGAAAACATCGGTTTAATTTATGATGGTGTCATATCAGGAGTCACTGAATGGGGATTATATGTAGAAATCAATGAGAATAAATGTGAAGGAATGATTCCGATTCGCGATCTTGATGATGATTATTATGAGTTTGACGAAAAGAACTATTGCTTGCGCGGTCGTCGTCGCAACCGTTCCTATAACTTGGGTGACCCAATAACAATCAAAGTAGCAAGAGCCAACCTTGAAAAGAAACAACTTGATTTCACTTTGGTTAATGAGGACAAATGAATTAAAATCAATCCACTCGTTTAATACATATTAATATAATATTTGTAATCCTTCTAATAAATTGAATTAAATTTGCATCCGATTTTAAATGTTTTTTAGGTAAAGAAATGAATCAACAACACAAAGTATCCTTTGGTATAGTTGGCATATTCATGGCAATTGGAATTGTATACGGTGATATCGGTACCTCTCCTTTGTATGTGATGAAAGCCATCGTCAGCGGACTTCCCGGAAATTTATGTACTAATCCGGATTACATTATCGGAGCAATATCTTGTATTATATGGACACTGACCATACAGACCACCATTAAATATGTGATTGTTACACTGAGAGCAGACAACAACGGTGAAGGTGGTATCTTGTCACTTTTTGCATTGATTAGGAAGAAATATAGATGGGCGTATCTTATCGCCATCATAGGAGCCGCAACATTACTGGCAGATGGAGTCATCACTCCGGCTATTACTGTTGTTTCGGCCGTTGAAGGATTAAACCATTTGGTTCCTTCAATTCCGGTTGAATTAGTGGCTATCTTAATCATTGTAATGATCTTTTTGATACAACCGTTAGGAACGGCCAGATTAGGAAAGACTTTTGGTAGAGTCATGTTCTTATGGTTTACCATGTTAGGTATTCTGGGATTGCTATCCTTCTTTCATTACCCAATGATCATCAAGGCCTTCAATCCTGTGTATGCAATAAAGCTTTTAATTAATGCACCTAATGCCTTTATCATCATGGGTGCTGTATTTCTTTGTACTACCGGTGCAGAAGCTCTATACTCTGATTTAGGACATTGCGGATTACACAATATCCGGATATCTTGGATTTATGTGAAGTTGACTCTTATTTTAAACTACCTGGGTCAAGGTGCATGGATTATTACTCATCCGGTGCAAGTTGTAACTTCTACAAACCCTTTTTTCGGAATCATGCCGGAATGGTTCTCTTTTATCGGTATTGCAATGGCTACAATGGCAGCTATTATCGCCAGTCAAGCCCTCATCAGCGGATCATTTACTATCATCAGTGAAGCTATATCATTAGATCTATGGCCTAATATAAAAATAAAATATCCTACAAATATTAAAGGCCAAATGTTCATTCCACAAATCAATTATACATTAATGATTCTGTGTGTAATCATTGTAATGACATTTGGAACTTCATCAAATATGGAAGCAGCTTACGGACTGTCTATCACAATCACAATGTTGATGACGACACTGCTGCTATTCATTTATTTTCATTTCAAACATTATCCGATGTGGCTCTGCATACCATTAACTACGTTCTTTATAACAATTGAAAGTAGTTTCTTTATTGCAAATATGTTTAAATTTGCTCATGGAGGATGGGTGACCATATTAATAGCAGGATTCGTATTTGGTATTATGTATGTATGGTATAATGGCAGACGAATTAAAAATCACTACTCAAAATACGAACCTATCACACCTACCTTAGAGTGCTTAAAAGATATATGTGCTGATCAATCAATACCTAAATTCGCAACTAACTTGGTATACGTGACCCGTGCAAAATACCCGAATGACATTGAAAGCAAAATATCATATTCATTAATCAACAGACAACCTAAACGAGCTGATACTTATTGGTTCGTATACTTATATAGAAGTGATGAACCCTATTACTTCAAATATAGTGTAAAGACTTTTGTTCCAGGGAAAATGTTCAGAATAGACATTCATTCCGGCTTTAAACAAGGAGCACATCTTGATATGTTTGTACATCGTATTTGTAAAGAGTTGGAAGAAAAAGGAGAAGTAGACTTATTGAGTCGTTATCCTTCACTGCGGGAACGCAATATCGAAGGAGACTTCCGATTTGTTGTTGTTGAGAGAATCGCTAGAAATCTAGAGCTTCCACCGGTTACGAAAACAATATTGCTACTCTATTATTTGATAAAGAAATATTCTACTTCGGATACCCAGATCCTTGATTTGGATCCTTCCGTAGTCACCGTAGAATATGTTCCATTAAAAGCAGTACAATAACAATATAAAGCCCGAGTAATTTTGCTCGGGCCTTTCTTTTCTTATTGTGTTATCCAATCCACTCACATGAACGTTATTTGCGAGGATATTGACAGCACTTGGGAAGAGATTTGTAAGCTGCAGTTGTAGCTTTTACATTACCTGCATCATGCCCAACCTTGGCAATTGCTTGTTGAACCTTCAAAGGAGACGTAAGAGTAGGATCATATTGCAAATGAAGCACTTTCGTCTTTTGATCCCACATGGCCGATTCTACACCCTTCACTCCTTTAGCAGCATTCTCTATGCGAGATTTACATTGATCGCAAAGA
>Ga0302159_10000063_pt1 | contig 25159 bp, 20 predicted proteins | sample I_Fen_E1_2_FD_193504 | JGI IMG/M metagenome (GOLD analysis project Ga0302159, IMG submission 193504) | Peat permafrost microbial communities from Stordalen Mire near Abisko, Sweden - I_Fen_E1_2 | ecosystem: Environmental > Terrestrial > Soil > Wetlands > Permafrost | place: Sweden: Abisko... | reverse complement strand
TTATGGATAGTTCAATATCAAACAAGCAAGTTGTAGACTCCAGTATAGCTTCACAACAAGGGTCTTTGCTTAATTTTTTTCACAAAGTTTGCCAAGAACCCATGGTAGAATTTTTTGGAGATACTTATGGAGACCAATATTATTTGATCGCTAGAAAACCGCCATTCGACAAAGAAGGAATTGTTAATATGATGGAACTTGCAATGTTGGAAATTAACCCTGATGATATTGTGTCAACTTCTTTAGATTGGAATACCGAGGGTATTTATTCATGGTATCAATATATGCCAAAGTATCAACTTCAACTCGGCGAGTTTGAATTATCCTCGTTAGTTCCAGCTGTATTCTTTCCAGAGTACGCATCCATATGGGGCTCTAAGCCATTAGCAGTTGAAAGCAATTACTACACTTGGGTCGGAAGAGGAAAATACAATTCTGATAAAAATAAAACAAACGACGACAATACTATACAAGCCGCTTTCTCCGATTTGCAATATCTTATAGAATGTAACGCTTATGCTCCGTTCACACGACGAGGAACCATAACTTTAAACGGAGATCGCCGATACAAAAAGGGAACGTTGGTTTTACATACCTCTGGAGAAATTTTCTACATTGATAGCGTTACAAATGAGTGGAGTATTAGCAGTAACGGAATAACGAGAAAAACAGTTTTAGGCGTATCACGTGGAATGTACCAAGAGTTTGTCGAGGGGGTAGACGGACACAACTATTTTAATATAATAGATTTTGGCACAAATAAAGAAAAAATAACTGAAAGCAATTGGCAAAAAGTAATGTCAAAATGGAAGGTTAACAAAGAAGTATTCGGTTATTTTATGAGAAAAGAACAATTGATAACTCACGGCAGACAAAGAAATATGTAATACTATGCAACAAAAAGATATACTAGGAATACACAATAACAACCTTGACATTGGCAGCGGTGGAGTAGGTTATGTAGTGGTGCCTGATGAAAATGAGCGAGAAGAGTACATAAACGATTGTTATTCCACCCATAGATTAACTATGCAAGGAGGACGGGGATACGGCTTTTTTAATAACGTACTTTGTCCTGAACAAGTAATCAGTAACATACATTTTCCACATGAGGGGGATTTAGGTACTCCCGTAATCTGGATAAAAGATGGAGTGTCTGGATTGCCTGTTATAGTGGCTTATCTAACAAAAGAGGGGGACGGTTTTTCAATGGGGAAGAACCAATATCGCTTAGTGCGAGGAAACGGTTCTTCAAAGACTGTCGAATTTTTCATGAATGGCGAAGAATCACTTTTGCAAATTAGTTTATTAGGAGATAAAGACAGCCCATCAAATTTGCAAATAAAGATAAACAGCGAAAATGAAGATTCGTTAGTTGATATTTATTGCGATAACCAACTCAACATAACTTCAGACAAAGAAATAAACATAAGTACAAGTGGTAGTCTAAATTTAAGCGTTACTGAAGAAGGTGTAACGAAAGGTAGTATAAAGTATGTGTTGGGAGAAGGTCTTACTTACATCGATGAATTTGATAATAAAATAACCGCGCTGAATAACGAAATAAAACTTGAATCAAAATCCATAAATCTGGGTTCGGGCAAACAACCATTAGTTTTAGGAAATTCTTTGAACGAATTATTAGGAGAATTAATTGACACAATATCAACTATGGTGCTAGCAGTTTCATTGCCTACAGCCGTTCCATCCCCGCCATCGGTATTAAAATTAACAACTATTAAAGGTAAACTCAGCAGTTTGTTGTCTAAGCTTTCAAATACAGATTAATATGGATTTATTCTCTAATGGATTAAACAGTGCGGCTACTAATTTAGCTTCAGCGACATCGTCTATGGGGCGTGCCGCTTTACACGCTTTATATCCAGATGAAATAGAATATTATTTATGTTCTTTGGAATTAATTGACAGCTCCGGAATAACAAAGGGTTATATGACTTTTACGGTTATGCCTAATAACGTAATGGACTCTAAAACGCAAGTTGCTACTATAACAAAAACAAATACGGGAATAACTACTTTATTTAGTGACTCGTTTTCTCCACGAGATATATCTTTGCAGGGTTGCTTTGGTAGAAAATTGCGTTTAGTTACTGGAGTTCAAGCAACGGGTAATGTGTCAACTATCCCATTCTTCGGGGGGAATACTGGCGTAAAAATAGGAAAAGAAAACTTGTTAATAAAAACTGGGTTCGGGCTTCTGAAAATGATGGAGAATATTCTTGAGTCAGCTTGGAAGTTAGACGATAAAAATAAACCACATATTCTCATATTTAATAATTACGCGTTAAATTCTTCATACGTGGTTGAGCCTTTACAACAATCGTTTTCTCAGGGGGTTGAAAACAATATGCTTTGGTTTTACTCAGTAGAACTAAAAGCAGTCGCCGACGGAAATATGGTGAAGAGCGATTATTCCGGCAACAAAGACATGAAGAAATTTCTAACAACGGTTGCAAGTTCTCAAATAGCAAAATTATTAAATAATTTAGTTACGAGCGCAATCAAAAATTACGGGATGGCATTAAAAATATAAAAGATGGATTCAATAATATACGAATTTGAAAAAGTAACAAAATATCCTTTATTGAAATTCTTGAATGACTATCGTTTATTCATGCTAAATTCGTATCCAATAGTGCTTCAATATTATTCAGGGGAAACAGACGAAATTGATAATACACATTTAAACTTTTTATCTAAGCTGACAAAAGACTGTGTAACGTTGGGGGTTCAGTTTAAGAATTTCTCGTCTAAGTTTTCAACCTGCGGTTATTGGGAACTAATGGAGTTGGTCGAAGCATTGACAGCCGCTGTTGAAAAAATAAACAAATTACCAAAGTTTTTAAGGACTTCAAAAACCAAATACGGGTATAAACCTTACATACAAGTTGACACGACAGTAGGGGGGTTGAGAACAATGGAAGAAGTGGCTAATTCAATCAAGAATGTAAGCGGAGAAAATTCTGACTGGATAGACTTGATGTTGAATAACGATTTGAACGAATCAGATTGGGAAATTGATGAATTAAAATCTATAAGCGCGTTCGTTAACAATGCCACTGATATTGTGGTTACTACAATCTTAGACCAGCCTATCGGAGAAAGAATTTATGGCAAAGATATTTGTAAAAATATAACTTTTGTAGACAATGATTTAGATATTGTTTTATACAAAGATAACATTGACCAAAAGTGCGCTATATTGTTAGAATTAAATCGAGGGGATGTTCCCGAAAACCCATTATTTGGGAAGGATATGTCGTTAATATCGGGCAGTACGGTTAAACAATTTTCATATCCCATTTTAGTGGAGGACATAACGAATATATTTATGCAAAATGATTTGTTTGAATATGTAAACGTAAAAGGATTTAAATTTTCGGAAGGAGATATGACATTGACTTGCGACATTAAAACAAAGTATGATTACAAAACTGAGCAAAAGATAACAATATGATAACTAAAATAAGTACAGCGCAAGAATTAAAGCAAATATTTTTGGAAATATTCTTAAACAAAACTGATAAGGTAAATGACATTTCAAATGAGTCAGTCTTAAGCGGAATTGGTTACGGAGTTGCTAAAATAGGTCAAAAATGTTTGACGAATCAAGCGATAATTGAAGGTCATATATTCCCTGATTCTTCTTATGGTAGCTATTTAGACGAAGCCGCAAAAAGAAGAGGGGTTTCGGAAAGATTTACAGCTTCAGGGAGTTCAACTTATATTAGATTAGTCGCCGATAAAGGTACTTATTATTCATCTGCAGATAACCAATTTTTAAGCACAAGCGGAGTGAGATTTTCGTTAGAAAAAGACGTCACAATCGGTATACAAGGGTTTGAATATGCTAAAGTAAAAAGCGAATCCACTGGGATGCAAACGAACGTCGGGCCAGTGTCTATAAATAGAATGACAATAATTCCTCAGGGACATATATCGTGCACAAATGAGTATCAAGCCACGGGGGGATCTGATTTTGAGAGCGATGAAACGTATCGGGTAAGGATTAAAGAAAGCGTCAATCAATTAGCGAGGGATACAGTATCGTATATCGAACAGATTTTGATGAAAATCAATAATAATGTATTGAGAGTTTTAAAGGGCGGAGTTGACGGTTCTGGAAAATTAAACTTAACAATTGTTCCTTGTAATGGTCAAGATTTCACATCTGATGAAATAAATGAAATGGTTTCTAGGTCTGAAGAATATTTATCCATAAACGAATTTTTAAATTCTTCCGACGCTTCAACATTCTCTTTGCAACTGAACAATGTAAAATGGTTTTTATTGGATGTTCAATTCAGGCTTGATATCGACCCATCGTCGGACATAGATGTTGTTAGAAAAGATCTTCAAATACAAATGTCGAAGTTATTCGATTACAGATTTTGGAAAGACGGAAATAAAATTGAATGGGAAAATTTATTATTTATTGCTAAAAATACAGGTGGAGTCCGTTACGTGCCCGATACAAACTTTTTACCCCGATTTGATATAAATGTACCTATCGGACAATTGCCTAGGATTAGAGGGTTTGTTATTCGTGATTTAGATGGTAATTTGATATACGATAACGCGGGGATATTAAGTTCATTCTATTACCCTAATGAGCCTGACTATTATTTTCAGCAATCTGTTTTAGCCACTATATAAATTTAATGGCAACAGATAACACATTTTATTAAAGATTCAAAATATGAGCGGCATAGATTACAACCAATTTCAAAACGACATAGCTAAAGCATTCAAAGCAAATGCGAATGACACAAGTCCGGAAAAATCAATCGCTCGTTTGTCTTCAAATTTAGCAATCGCCGTTGGAACTCAAATAAAATTAAATTCTTCTTCGCCTTATGTTTTGCCAAAAGCCACTTCTTCTTTATTGGGAGGAGTTAAAATCGGTGAAGGATTGTCCATCGATGAAAATGGCGTAGTATCAGCATCGTTACCTCAAAATATTCTATTATCAACAGATATATCCGATTGGGCTAAACAGCCAAATAAGCCGTCATATAATTTTTCTGAATTAAACAATAGACCCACTACGCTTGCTGGTTATGGAATCACAGAAACCCCTTGGCTTGGCGCTTATTTGTTACTGTCAGGCGGAACCTTATCTGGCGCTTTAAATGTAAATGCAAAAACCACTACAAAGGGGTTGTCAATTACAAACGGAACGCAAATCGTAACTCTGACTGTAGACGAAAATGGTAGATTAAGTTTTGACGGAGATATTTATTCATCCGGAGAAATATCGGCTTATGGGGCTGGTTCTACAGGAGGGGCGGGTTCAGGTTTGATAACTCAAGTGTTTAGTTATTCTGATTTAGGACAGGATTTTGATGATTCAAACTTGACAACGACTTTTAATTCTTATGCTATAAACAGAATTAACAGCAGACTTGTAACGGTTGAGAATAAAAACTACTTATCGGGTTTGACTAGCGAGTTAATAACTAATGCGCTCGGGTTTACTCCATATAACGCAACTAACCCCCTAAATTTTGCTACTGCGAGTTACGTAGATCAAAGGTTCGCTTCTTTAATAGGTAGTGCCCCTGCTTCTTTAGATGCTTTAAACGAGCTTGCAAATGCACTTGGGAACGATCCTAACTTTGCGGCAACTGTAACCAATTTGATCGGAACAAAACAACCTCAATTAAATGGTTTGGGGTTTATCAAATCCAACGGTACTACAATTAGTTACGACAATAGCACTTATCTGGCAACAGGAGTTGCAACGGCAACGTATTTGACCAAAACTGATGCTGTATCACTGTATTTACCGTTAACAGGTGGAAATCTCTCAGGTGCATTAATTGTAAATGCGAAAACTACTACAAAAGGTCTTACCATAACGAACGGAACAAAATCAGTCAACTTAGTTGTTGATGAAAACGGATGTCTAAGTGTTGATAGGGGTTTGTATTCTACGGACTTTTTAAGTGCTTATGGTGCAGGAGGTGGTGGTGGAGGTGGAACAGGAGGACTGATATCGAATGTGCTTAGTTACTCTGATATGATAGCAGCATCAGAAGGAGCATTCTTAGACTCTGATTTAACTAATACGTTTAATGCTTATTCTATATTTAAACTTAAAAGCAGGATTGAAAGCACAGAGGCAGGAGTAGCTTCAGTTGTTAGCTTACTTGATAATAAAGCAAATAGTAATCATGCACATTTAATAAATGATATATTCAACTTTCCAATTAATGTATCATATTTTAATAATGATAGCGCATATTTAACCGCTAATAAACTCATAACATTTTCAGGTGATGTTAATACTGTTGCTGGTAATACTTCAGTGGCTTTAGTATTGAAGAATATTAATTCAAATGTAGGTTCTTATGGCTTAAATAATGCTATTCCAAGAATTACAGTAAATGCAAAGGGGTTAATAACTGCAATTACGCAGCTTCCAATAGGAGTGTTAAATCAAAACACAACTGGTTCTGCAGGTTCATTGTTAAATAGCAGATTAATATTTGGTCAGTCATTTAATGGATTAGCAGATGTTAGAGGTGTTGCAACTGTTCAAGGATTAGCAATAAAAAATACAGATGGTTTAATTGTAAACTTAACAGTTGATGCAGATGGAAGACTTTCTATTGACAAGGATGTTTATTCTTTGGGCGAAAGTTCAGCTTATGGTGTAGGTTCAACTAGTGGCGGCGGTGGTTCTGGGTTAGTTTCTCAAGTATTCGGTTATTCAAATTTAGGTCAAACTTTTAATGATTCAGACCTAACTAATACTTTTAACGCATATGCGGTAAACAGGATTAATAGCAGACTTGTAACAGTTGAGAATGCCGGATATATCACATCGTCTGCATTACCTTTAAGATTAAGCCAATTAATTAATGACTTAGGAAATTACGGGGGGTTTGTTACTGGAACTCCGTGGACGGGATTAGGGTATATAACAGCATCTTCTTTACCTACTAAACTTTCACAGCTATTAAATGACTCCAATTATGCAACAAACTTATACGTTGACCAACGGTTTACGGATTTAATAGGCGGAGCACCCGCAAATTTAGACACATTAAAGGAAATATCCTTAGAGTTGGCGAATGACGATAATGCGATGGCTGCCCTCGTTGTAACCATTACAGGGAAAGCTCCTTTAATTCATACTCATTTAGTATCTGATATAACCAATTTTCCAGCATTGAACTTTTTACCGTTAACCGGTGGAGCTTTGTCTGGAGCATTAACTGTAAATGCAAAGACCACTACAAAAGGGTTAACGATTACGAACGGCACAAAATCCGTTAATCTTATCGTTGATGCAAATGGTTATTTATCAATTGATAACAGTATTTATTCGGCGGGAGAGATTAGTGCCTATGGCGTTGGCTCAGGTTCGGGCGGCGCAGGTGGAGGGCTGATCCAAACGGTTTACAATATCTCAAATCTAGGTGGAGCGTTTGACAATGCTGTATTAACGGATACATTCAACGCCTACACGATAAATCAGATCAATAGTAGATTGGTAAGTGTCGAAAGTGGTTCTGCAACCAGCGTGGTCATATCCGGTTCGGGCAATGCCTTAACCTCAATATCTAAGACAGGAAATTTAATTACGGCTACTTTAGGCAGTACATTTTCTTTATCAACTCATAATCACTCACTAAATAACTTATCAGAAAAAAGCTATAATTCTTTAACGGATAAACCTATTAATCTTAGCCAATTTAACAACAACCTTGGTAATTACTTAGGGGCAGTATTAACCGACCAATCAACCCCACAAACAATAGGTTCAAGTAGTTCAAGACTGGGTAAATTGTGGGGGAGTGATATTGATGCATTTGGAAAAATTAAAATAAATTCTACTTGGAGTCCAATTGGTTCACTGTTAGAAGTATCCAATGGAGCATATACTTATGAGTTTGGGGCTGTCGAAAAATTAACCACAGACAATGTAATGTCATTCTATGCTAATGGTGGTACTGGAAATATTGATTGGAATAGTTTTGGTGGTTTTAGATTAGGAACAAGCAAAAATCAATCTTTAACTTTTTATACTAATGATATTGATGCTGTAACTATAAATTCATCAGGCATAGCCAATTTCTCCAACACTCCAACTATTGCAGGAGTATCTTTAGACTCTAAGTATATCCAAAACAATACTACATCTGCTCAGTCGGGTAATATATGGATTAGTGGAAATTCAAAAATTGGAACATTTGCATTATTCGGTGATAATACTGATTTAGGCGATGATGGATTAACGGGATTTAGGATTTATCCTTATGTAGAAAATGGAAATGTCTACTTAGATACAAAAATTAAATCCACTTCGACTTTACAATTTAGAATTGGAGCAGGTGTTGAGGCTGGTGGTAATAAAACTTGGTTAAAGGTAAACCCTAATTCAGGTGCAGCAACTTTTGCATCGACCGTCCAAACAACAGGAATTACCCCAACAAACCTTACAGCAGGTTATATCCCTATGAAAGGTAGTGGTGTGTTGGTTGATAGTCCGATAAGAGTATTTACTCCAACCAAAATAGGTGTTGGAGAAATATGGCTTGATGGAGCTACTGGAGTAAGTTATGGTTATAACATATATGCTAATGCTAATCTTGGTTTGACTTTTCAATCAGGAAATACAGCAGCAAATAGTATATTATTTAGAGACGATGGCAACGTCGGTATAGGATATTCCACAGGAGCTGAAATAACTAATAATAAGTTGGCGGTGAATGGAAGTGGGTTGTTTAATGGTGGAGTAACAGCAACGTCATTTAATGGAAGTGGTGCAGGATTAACAGGTACAGCAAGTGGATTAAATGTAAATTATGCAACTGGTTCTAATAGTGCAAATATATTGACAGTAACTGATACAAGGGGAGAAGATAGACAACCAACATATTATGCAGGTCATGCAATATCAACATTTTTTAATAATTCCATTGCTGGTCTTAGTGCTGATTGGCGTTCAGGTATTAATGTTGCTGGATGGGATGCTGGTTCTTATAACAGTTGGCAATTAATAGGTGGAAGTACAACAGGAGCACAGGGTGAATGGTATTTAAGAGAGGGTACAGCCTCATTTGGTACAGTTAAAAGAATTTGGCATGATGGAAATTCAAATCTATCATCAGTTGATTGGAATGCTAATAATTTAACTGTAAATGGTAGTGTTGCATTTAATAGTTTGGTAGATACTAATTTAATAAAAATAAATGGTGTAGGTTCAGTAGGTGCAACAAGTGCAAAAATAGGTACAATGGATATTTATGGCGGTATATGGTTTAATCAACCAACACCCTCATTATCAAATATGTCTTTTTTGGGTGGGTTTGGTATTGTTGAATTTAATTGTAATTCGGGAGATGCAATGTATTTTGCTGAAAATAATTCATCAAGAATGTTGTTGAAAAGTGGTAATTTAATGATTGGTTCAACAAGTGACAACGGTGCAAGATTACAAGTAACTGGAAATATTACAGCAACAGGTGAAATTAATGCTCATTCTGCATCAGATAAAAGATTAAAAACTAATATTAAATCAATAGGTAATTCATTAGATATTATCAATCTATTAAATCCAGTTAGTTATAATTGGAATGATAAAGCAAAAGAATTAAATTCAAATAAAACAGATAAAAAAGATGTTGGTTTAATAGCACAGGAATTAAAAGAAGTACTTCCTGAACTGGTTCATACAATTTATAATGATGAATATTTAAGTGTTGATTATATTAAATTAATACCTTATTTAATTGCATCAATTCAAGAACTAACAGAAAAAATAAAAAAATTAGAAAGTAAATAAAATGAGTATAGGAACAACAAATATTAGTACTACTGTAGTAGGTCAGGCAATTGGGTTAGGAAGTCACAATATAGGGCTATTGTGTATCAGTGAAAATGTAAACAAATGGGCTAAATATAAGCCTGTTTCATACCCTACAATCACAGGTATTACATTAGCTCAAATTCAATCTGTGAATTATGGGTTAACAATACCATCAACAGATAGCAATTCAGATGGCTTATTACTCTCAACATTTATTTATAATAAGCCTTTTGGCGGTGCTACAAGCCCTTACCGACTGGGGGATTTTAGAGGATATAATCATCAGGCAATACAGCCTTATTCTTTACAAATACCAGTATCAATAACAACAGGGCAAGGCGGACTACAGGTTAAGATTATTGATTCAAATGTGGCAAGTGATAATGTATCTTTAACTGATTTATTTGGTGTAAAATATTTAGGTGTCTGTATTCAAAAAACCACAGACTTAGGTACACAAATGCAATTCAAAACAGCAACAACTACAATCGTAGCAGGTGGCAATGTGGTAGGAATTGGCGACTGTGATTTAGTTACTTCTTCGGGGTCAGTAGTTATTACAGCATTTATAACAGGTACAATTATAAATGCTTGGAATAGTTCAGTTACTCAAATGATGTATTCTTTAAATTGTGATGAAAATGTTGCAACGAAATATGTAGTAATTGCAGCAGCAGGTGTAAATACTTACTCATTTGCATTTAGTGGTTTACAGTCTGTTGATTCTAAAAAAATAAGTAAAACTGGAACAGCCGTTTTAAATGCTGGGCAAGTTTATCAGGCTGCAAAACTAACAGGTGTATTAACTTATTCTTATAACTTAGTTAATATTAAATTAACAGTTTATAAAAATAGCGATAATTCGATTGCCTTTACAAATACCTATGCAACAGACATAAATAGTGAGCCTTCATACTTGGAAGCAGGAAACTTAATTAATGAAAACATTTCATTCAATACTACATACAACTCACCGTCCTTACCATCGCTAACAGGGGGTGACTTTTACAGATTTGTTTATACAATGCAATACTAATTTAATAAATAAAAAAATTATGTCACTCAAAAAAGCAATTGACTTCAAGAACGGAGTCATCACCGATGCAGCTTACATTGAAGTAAGTAACGCTAATATCGACTTCACGAATAAGACGGTAAATTTCAATGTAAAAACTTACTTAAATAAGGAAGTTAAAGATGCGGGATTAGGAACGATTCTCCCAGACAAATACTATTCAGTAGGTCAAGGAATGAATTATACTATCCCACCTATGCCAACCCCTGAACAGATTAATCCGTTTGAAACTTACTTTGCTTCTGGGGATTTAAAAACAAATTGCGAAACATATTTATTAACATTACCGGAGTATAGCGATTGTACAATCATCGCTGAATAAGAAAAATGGAACTAATAGAAATTAAAATCGTACAACAAAATGTACAAAGCCTTCTCAATTATTGCAAGACGAACAAAATTAAGAATGTTCATCTTAATCTGGGTCTTTTATCAAATTTCGAGATATTATCTCGAGAGGTATCACTGATAGATAAATGTACAGACCCCGAACTAGTTGAATTAGAAGAAAAAGCTTTTAAATTAGCCGAAGGGAAAGAAAACTACGATTTGAAACTTGCTTTATCTTTGCTTTCAAAAGAGGAAAAAGAAGCGCATGAAAAATTGCGATTAGTGTATGATGAATCAATGCATGAAAATCGTGACATTGTTCTTGAAGTAATTGACAAAACGCAGTTAGTTCAAGCCATTACAGTTGGTGACAAACAACACATTATCCCAATTGAATTTGGTGTTGATGAATCAGCGGTATTATCATTCTTTTTTAACGCAAAAAATTGGGCCAAAAAAGAACCCAACAAGACTGAATCAAAAATAGATAAACCGAAGAGAAAAAAATAAAAATCATGGCTGTACCTAAAGTTGATGAGTTTAATGTAACAAATTACAGTATATTTAAAGATATACTCAATGATCCATTGACAGAAGTTATAAGTTCTAATCTTTTGAAGAAGTTATATTTTAGAGGAATAATACCTAACTACATTACAAGGGGAGATAATCGAGACGAAGAGGAAGACTCTGATTATCTCGCCTTGTTTTATTCAGTCGCTAAATTTTTTGCATTGATTATACGATTTTCTAAAAGGTTCGAAAATTTCAATACTGATTTTGAATTGATGAAAGAAAATGTTAGGCAAAATAATTTGTTTATTGATGAGTCTAACGCTAATTTGGAAAATCTTCAATATTTGTCTTCTCATTTATACGACGAAATACGAAAACGGGGAACTTCTTTGATCTTTAAGGGCGTCGGGGAACCGTATGGAGTTTCAAAGGTTATGCCAGTTGACGGAGAGTTTAGAAGGTTGTTGAATTCAAAACCAAATGATGAACTGTTGAATTCAAAAATTCCAAAAACTAAAATGGGGTGGTGCGTGGGTAATAGTTCTCCAATGTACCGAGGAGTCAATGGAATTAATTCTTTAAACAAAACAAAAGAAAATACAAAAGATTTTGTAGATTTTAATAATTATTTTATTTCAGAAGTTAGTTATTCTAACATAATAACAGTTGATGATAGAAAAGTATTATTATTATCATCAAACCCAGGAAGCTGCGGCATAGGAAGATCTTTAGATTCAGACGATGCTTCAGATCATTTAATGAAAGCAAGTAGCTCCATAGATTATGAGATCACATTCAGCTTCAAATTGATAAATGCTTCCGCTGATAGTAAATTAATTTTTGGAGTTGAGGGATTTGATAATTTGAAAAACAAATTAGTGGATGCGTTTATAACTCCTAACGGTGACGCTATAACAGATTTGTTTTTTGAAACTCCTTTAACTAATTTCAGAAATGACGTTTGGTATAATGTAAGGGGTATCATTCATTGTTACTCGAGTGAAAACAAAGATAATTACGTTAACAATCTTAATATTGGTAATAATTTATATTTCAATAACAAATTTGTTAAATTTATTTACCCTATTATACAAATGCGAAGTAATGACGGAGGTGCTGTCTCTATATGGAATTACAAAGTTAGACCGCTAGTTTTAGGTACTAATATACTTCCGCTTAAAGGCGGCGACACCAATGCTAAAAGCGATGGGTTTGTGCAATCTTATAATTTGTTCTACATATATGCTAAGAATAACAATAAAGGCAAAACCAATGAGCAAATAACGTATTTAGCAAACAAATATCTGTTGCCATATAATTTGAACAACATAACAATATACATTTAACAAGTATTAATAAGAAAGATTTGAAGATATGTCAAGAATAAAAATAAGCCCTGATTTGTTCCTTGAAGTTTGTGAATTAAACAAGCTTCAAAGTTTTATGAAAGAAGAAGGGTACTTGAAAATTATAGGAGCAATAGTAAAATCTTTCGGCGTAGTAAAAGACGCTAAAAACACTTATCTAAAAGCTTCTAAAAAAACTGGAAGCCTGAACTCCATAACATTTAATCCTGGTATAGCTATAGATTCCAAATTGAATGTAATAACGTTATCAAATCCATTAGATGTAACCATACCTGAAGACGGGTTCAAACATTGGTTCGTTGCACAATATAAAACAACAAACTTTGAGGTCGGTTCGGTCGGCGTTACAACAAATGGCTCTTTGACAGGCGTTGGAACAAAATTCACTGAAGTGCTTCGCGGTGGAAATAATTTCCCCAACAAAGTGCGTTTATCGTCCAACTTAAATGTAAGCGATTATGAAGTTTTGAAGGTAATATCAGACACTTCAGCGATATTGAGTGGATCTTTTGCTCCTGAAAATAATCTGAATTACGGCGTTGTCGGCACTTTTACTCCAGGAGCACAACCAGTGAATGACGATGATTTGATATACGAATATGACTCATGCGACATAATAGAATTAATTTCTGAAGTTGAACCTATATTAGCTGAAAACCAATACTTTCTAACAAAAACAGAATACCAAAATGGAGTTTTGGAAATAAATGATTTGAGATGGTTATCCGTATTTGACAAAGTTGTTTCTTCAAATTCAACCATTAACCCGATAGTAAGTTTGCTTTCAACTTCTTTATATCATGATCAACAATTATCTATATCAATTGAACATGGGTATAAGATTTCTTCCTTTTCTTTCTTTCCGCTTTCAACAAACAATACTTTCAGAATAACAGGCAGTTGTAACTTTTTAGGAACAGGAGACATCCCCGATAATTTGTTTTCAGGTTGGACTTTGTTAAACCGATCCAATATGGAAAGAGCGGCAATAACTTCAAATTCTAATAAAGATCTGTCGGTTCCGGATATGGATAATTCGTTTATATCTGATTTGGAAAACGATTTCGTTATTATACCAAATTTCAATGAGATTGAAGTTGAGGTCTTAGTTTCAGATCAAATATGTCCAATGTATTTCAAAATGAATATTGATAACATTTACAATCGTATTCTAATACCAGTAAATTACGGACAAAGCGAAATATCATTACGGTATAGATTAATTGGCGATGTAAGAACAATACTGCAAAAATTTTGCGTTGCTAACTTTAAAAACTTATTGAGTGATAATGAATTATTATCCAACTCTTCTTTTAATATATCTGTAAACAAGATAATAACAACTCGTCAATACTCTTAATATTATGATGATATACTTAACAGGTTCATCCTCTTCACTCGTAAAATCAGGAGGTGATTTTCTTCAAAATGATCCTATGAGAAGCTTGGGCGGATTTGTTTCTTCTTCGCCAGTTCCAAATGCCGCGGTTAATGGGATATTTGATTTGATATCTTCTTTGACTTTAGAGAAAAGACAAAAAGAAGTCGTTGGAATTTGTTTGATAAATAAGTTTGAATTTCCTGTAAAAAATGTTACTTTAAAAATTATTGGAGACGATACAAACTTGGCCGAGTTTAGAGTGGCAGCCGTTTCGGTTGGACCTGATTTATTCATGGAGAAAATAGCAAATAGATATCAAGAGCCTATCCAAGCCGAGTTTTGTTCAGCTTCATTTTTTAGAGCGGGGGTAAATATAAAGATAGAAAAACCAGCAGCTGTTGGAGAAACATTTGTATTATACCCATTTGATATAATGTGCGAAGTATCTTTTGAAGGATTATACGGAACATATAGCGCAATTGATTCGGCTCTTGAAGATACCGAATATACGGTTAAGCGTCTAACCGATGATACTCTTAGGATAGAAAGAACTGACGAAGCGGTAGTATCAGTGCCCGAGGTGTGCTCTTTTATAACAGACGGTGAGTTAGTACTGCAGTTTGACGGTACGTATCAAAACAAAGCCGATAATACTGTTGCTTTAACTAACGAAGATGAGCCATTTTTGTCAGGAAGCGCTATTGGTCTTTGGATACAACGTATAATTAAAAAAAGCAGCAACAAAACCGATGAAACTTTGTTTGCTGAATATAAGGCTAAAACGATAAATAACACTTCCGAAGAAGTTGAATTCGTTTTAGAATACGATTTGATTGAAACTGAAAATTTTAATAAAGATTACCAACAAGAATCTTATTCTTAAACAAAAAATAATCATGGGATATAACGATACTAAAGATTTGATAATATCTGCTCTTTTAGGAAGAGCGGTTGGAACTGAAATAACTCCGGCAAGTGAACAAGCTTATGCATTGAGTTTGCTGGATTATGTAAGGGGATTAGAGTTAGCCACACAATCAGCTTTGACTGGTTTCGCTACAGCTAGTACGGTTCCAATACAACCCGATAATTCACGTGTTAGTTATATATCCGGAGTCGACAAAGGAAGTTCAGTTGAATTTGCTAATTTTTATGACGCCAACGGATCAAAGATAACTGTAACAACTACAGATACTTCTGGAGCGATTGTAATATTAATGTGGAATACTAAATATTGGGAATCAAAGGTATTCGCGACAAGCGTTACGGTTGTTAATCAAACTAACAATTACACAAGAGTTTTGAATGTACGAAAGACCTATAACTTAAAATCTGTAATGAATGCCGATTCTGCCGCACCTATTGGAATTGACGGGTTATCCATTTCATTAGGAGAAATAGTTTCGGTAAAAGGAGATCCAAACTTTTCAAATAACGGATTTTATTCAAGAATTTTTCAAGGTTGGGAAACACAGCCATTTTTAGGTTATTCAAATCCTTCGGTTAGACTTTTATCAATAAATGGAGATTTGCCCGATCCTCGCTTGTTGGTTCTAGGTGATAAATATTTTTCAACGACAGACAGTAAGATTCACACAATAATACAACCTGATGGAGATTATGTTTTTGATTCAGGTGTAACTCCATCTGAAGGAACAATTTATATTTATAATAATGCAAGTTACATTTGGGACGGCACCAACCTCGTATAACTTGATTACTTAATGCATCTAAAGAGCGAGCTATTTATGCCCGCTCTTTTTGTTAATAAACTTTCTATATGGGTTCAATTACTTATATGAAAGAGCTTTCAAGATTGCTTAGAATGCTTTTAAATCGGCATTTTCCGTTCAAAGTTTAAGACTAACGTGTGAGCTCTGTTTCGGTCTGAACAAGGGGTGGTCTATTAACAACTCACGACTTTCATACTGTAAAGTAACCCAAAGAGGGGAGAGGGGGTGGTCTTCTTCTTTATCCTTTCTCCTGTAAAATATTAAGAAATGAAACAACCTGTTGTATCTATTGAGAGAATAAATAATTTTGAGTTCAGTTTTGCTAAATCTACTAAGATTGGGTTGAAGCATGTGGGGAAAGCACTATCGTTTAAGAACCCAGACCCATACGCCGCTAAGAAGTACAGCGAAATGTTTGATAAGCGTATTTATACATTCAAGATTGGTATGCTAAGCGTATTGGAAGCTTATTTGAACGAAAATGATATAACGTATGTTTTATACAATTATGAATTTGAACTTCCAGCGGATACAATTATTGATTCTCGTATGTTTGGGAAATATGACCATCAATCCGAAGCTGTTAAGGCATTCTTTGAAAAACATTTCGGTATAATTGTAGTTCCAACAAGAGGTGGTAAAACATTCATTGCTTCCGAAATAATACGTATATTCAACGCAAATAACCCAACAGACAAGTTTTTATTTGTGGTTGACACCGATGTTTTGTTCAGTCAAGCGGTTGGAGATATAAAGGAATTTTTTGAACCGTATGGGGGCATAGAAATTGGAGAGATACGTTCAGGAAAGGTCGACACAAACTATTTGGTTACAGTGGCCATGATACAAACTATCCAACAAGCCGTATCGCCTAGATGCCGAGATAAGGCAAAAAAGAAAAAGATGTTGGAGTATTTAAAGTATTTGAAATTTCTTTGCGTGGACGAGATACATGACAACTGCTCAGACACAAGATTATCTATTTATAAGAAATGCCATAAGATTGATTATTTACTTTGTCTTTCAGCTACTCCGTACAGAACCAATTCATTTATTCAAAATTTAAAACTTCAAGCTTGGTCTGGCGGAGTTGTGTATACCATTAAAGAATCCACTTTAAGAGACCGAAAGGTATTGAGCGATTATAAGGTGTTTATGCTTTTATTGGACCACAATCAAGTGGATTACGGGTCGGAGATGGAAGATAATACAGATTATAATGAATACCGCAAAAAGATAATATTTGAGAATGTGATACGCAATAACACGTTGTTTCACGTTATTGACATTTTGAAAAGGTTAAACCTGAAAACATTGATTTTATTTCAGAATATAGACCATGGCAAAAATATTTCTAAAGCGAGCGGCATTAAGTTCATACACGGTGGCACTAAAAGCGAAGAACGTGAAGAAGCAAAGAATAACTTCTTGAAAGAAAGCGGAGGATTTTTATTGGCGTCGGGGATATTCAAGAAGGGGGTTACGGTAAGCGAGGTTGAAGTATTGATAAATGTCGATGGTGGTCTTGAAGATGCCAACACTATTCAGAAGAAGGGGCGTGTTTTAGGAACAACCGCTTCAAAGGATAGAAGTTTGATTATTGATTTTTTTGATGTGTATTCTTTGTATTTTAGCGAACATTCCGAAGCAAGGTTAAACGCTTATATAAATGCAATCGGGGAAGATGAAGTCGGAATTTTAGACACTTCAGTTGACGATTGTTTTCCCACTCTTGAACGCTGGATATCTAAATGGTTTCGAAAATAAATGAACAAGAAAAGACAAAGATTATTCAGATACGCGGTAGACACTTTAATTGAGTTGCTTGAGCAAATTACTAAGAAAAAACACCCATTGAAGTGCAACGACACTGACGTAAAAAGTTTTGATGCTTTCATGGATTATTTCGGTGACGCGATAGGCGAAGACTTTATAAGGAAGTTCTTAGAATACGGCATGCAGAGTTGGTTTAATGAAGGTTCTGACATTGATTACTCCCGTCGTGTACGAATTAGTTGGATATTCGGTGCAGCAGCGATAAAGCGTTGGAATATGTGCTCTATGGAAATGAATGTTTTTATGACGCGGGCTGGACTAAAAATCCGACATAACATCAACGTTATTAAACGTAATTCTAAGATTAATGAAATAGTCGTTACCCTAATTCAAAGGGAAGAAAAACAAAAAGCTTTACATTTAAACACCGACCGAGGATTTTTATGGTGCATAGCAACTACAACGTTGTACTTCCATAAAAGTTCCTTTTGTGTGATGTGTTCTAACAAAAATGAATGCAAATTATTATTGAAACAAGAATACAATAAAATATATTTAAAAAGAGGATATGGCGAATAACAAACTGGCTGAGAATTTTATTGTGGAGTTATTGGCTGTTGCACTTCAGAAACGTACTATAATGGATATTGCTAAGCAGTATCTGAAATTTTCCTACCTGCAAGAAGAATCAGAAAAAAGAATGTGGCAATGGATAACCAAGCGTTATGATAAAACGGGGGTGGTTCCGACTATCGGACAAATGCAACAAGAATTTATTGATGACGAGGACATTCTTGACAAAATAAAAGAAATAAAAGATTTTGAGCCAACCAACGAAAATGAAGCTGAATTAATAGTCGAAACTTTTGAGCGTTACATCAAGCAAATGAAATTCCTTGAGGCTAATGATAAGATAGTTGAAGCCTATAATAGAGGAGAAAAGGATGCCTCATATGATTTATTGATAAAGTACGCTGACGATATATCTAAGTTCAGTATTCAAAATGCGAAGTTTGAAAGCGTTTTTAATGATTTTGAAGAACGACAAACTAAGCGTAAATCCGAAGATTATAATTTCCGTTTTAAAGTTCCGACTAATATTGATGAACTTGATTATAGGTTAGGCGGACAATTTGGAGGTCCGGAAACGGGTGAATGTGTGCTTTGGTTGGGAGATTCAGGCTCTGGTAAATCTCAATGTCTGGTACACGTTGGAGTTGCCGCTGCGCGTAATGGTCACAGAGTAGCACATTTTCAACTTGAAGGCACGAGGGAGCAATGCTTAAATAGGTACGATGCTGCTTGGACTGGTACATTATATTCTGACGTAAAGATGGGGAATATTACAGACAAGCGCATGGAAATTTCCAAAAGGATAATTAAGAAATTACGCAAGTCTGATATATTTGTTTCGTCAGAAGAAAATTGGGGAGGAAAGACGCTCGTTGATATTCATCGTGAGTTGAAGGAAATGGAGAAGGCTCACGGCAAGATTGATGTAATAGTTATTGACTATTTAGAATTGGTAGAAGTTGGAGACGGGCATAATTACTCACCGAGCGAAGAACGTTTCCGTCAAGCTAAATTAGCAAAAGGCATGAAGCAATTAGCGATGGAATTTAATGCTGTTGTACACACGGCAACTCAAAGTAATTCCATACCTGAAGAACAACGAAACGACCCAGCATTTGTAATCACCCGCGCTAATTTATCAGAAGACAAGGGCAAGATTCGCCCATTTGATATTTTCGTTACAATAAATCAAACGCGTGACGAAATGAAAGAAGAAATAATGCGACTCCACACCGACAAGTTGAGGGATTATCAAAATGGAGACCCGATATTTATATACAACAATTTTGCTTTCTCGAGATTTTATGACAGAAAGAAAACCATGAACGCCACTTGGGATGAATAAAATAGACGATTCAGATTTAAATGTGTTACTTGTAAATAGTAAGTTAAACACCAGAGGACAGTACATTTGTGACTGTCCTTTTTGCGGTAAAAGCCAACATTTTTATATATCGAAGGTAACACAGCGCTGGGACTGTAAAAAGTGCGGAGAATCAGGTTCTATATATAAATTGTTACGTTTCCTGAACAAGTCATACTTATTAGAAGGAGCGACAATAGAATTTAGAGATTCAATCAATGGAGTTGGTTTTGTGGAAGAAGATGAAAAAATAACTCTTGAAGATTTGCCTATTGTTAAGATGCCAGCGGGATGGAAAGTTTTTGACAAAAGCGATTATTTGTCTAGCCGAGGGTTAAACAAAAAACATTTTATAAGATACCAGTTTGGAGAAGCAAATATTATTTCTAAATATAAGGGGTATGTTTTATTCCCCATTTACGACAATTTAAAAATAAGAGGGTTCGTCGGTAGATACGCAAACAAAAAAGTGCCAAAAGACAGATTAAGATATAATAATAGCGCTGGAACTGATTTTTCTAAATTATTAGACGGCTTTGATGAAATAATAAAAGACATTACGGCAACGGCTATATTAGTCGAAGGAAGATTTGATAAGGTGGCAGTAGACAGAGTTTTAGAACTTGATAATTGTCCAACTGTTAAATGTTGTTGCACATTTGGCAAAAAAATAAGTCCTTGGCAAATTGAAAAACTAAAAAGCAAAGGAATCATTAATGTAATATTGCTTTATGACTTTGACGCGCTAAAAGAAATAAAAAAATATGGGTTTGAACTAGAAAAAAACTTTTTTACAAATATAACATTTACGTTGAAGAAAGATATAGATGAATGCAGCGACGAGGAAGCGTTAGAAGTTTTCACAAGATTGCGCAGACCAAGAGAGTTTAGTGAAAATATTATTTCAAAAGTAAAAATGTGATGGACGAAGTTAAATCGAGGAATTTATCAGTAGCGGGATATTTTGAAGTGGTTCAAAAAGAATATTTGATTGCTGATTTTAAAAGGAAGATATATTATAATGTAAAAGATAAGCAATATTACCAAAAGGTGATGGCTTTCAAAGCAGATAAGATTAATAATATTGCCGAAAGAAATAACTTGAATAGCGTTATTAACGATAAACTCACGAGAGATAAATTCCATAAAGAATTATTTGATGACATGGGGAATCCTACATTTAGAATGTCGGAGCTTGACTTTGTCAATTATTATTCGTTAGGCAGTGAATTTTCCTATTCAGGTTCAGTTTGGATTTTACATAGTCAAATCGATTATCATACTTTCGAATTAACCTGCAAGAAAACGGGTTCTTCAGTCGTTTTAGACAGCGACAAAATATGCCGAATATTATAATGTTTAGTTGACGATTCGCGTTATATTTTTAAAATTAGTTAAATCTTTGGCTAAATTTAAAAATAAATACAAAAACATTAGGTTCTAGTCCTAAAATATATTATCTTTGTACCATAATTGTAATACTAAATCGTAAATTTAAAATGGAAATCAAAAAACAAATGTCTGAAGTGCTCTACGACAGATATGAACATTTGGCTAAAAAATATGCCAACAAAATTTACTCCTACTCTGAACTGTCGTATCAATACGAAGATTTATTACAAGAATTTAAAATTAAAATTTTCACCTCGATTAAATCTTACGGGAAGCGTTGGAGAAAATACAAACTTGAGGGTTATGCAAAACCAGTACCATTAAAGTATTATTTAGAAGCCGCGTGTTCAAATAAATCCAAAGATTTTATGAAGTACATCGCCCGTGAAAATTATAAAGTTCGCATGGACGATATAGAATACGATTTTGGTTCAGACATTGATACTTGCATAGTTCCGGAAGAAAACAAATTTATTTTAAACGGTATAAATTTATTGGAAGGATTGACTGGAATGAACAGAGTTGTATTCTCATTATATCTGAAAGGTTGCACCAACAAAATTATCTCCAAAGTTTATAATAATAGTGAACCAATAAAGGGAGTAATGTATAACGACGACGACCCATTCACCCCAGACGAAATAATAGAAATGCACAAAGAGTTTTTACTTACTAAGTACGGCTCTGAATTGCACCGAGAAAGAGAAATATATAGAACATATAGCCACGAAGATTGAAAATGTATTTAACAAAATAGTTTTAACAAATAAAAAATCGAACAAAATGACAAAATTAACCGCACCCACTAGCAAGAAATTGACTGCATTGGGATTCAAAGAAAAAAGCGAAGAAGAAGCAAAAACAGTTGTGAACGCCTTTCTTATCAAAAATGGCATCGAAGGTATGGAAGATGAAGAGCTTGAAACTCTTATTGACTTAGCTGAATCATTTGTTGACTTGGATGAGAATCCAGCCGCAGAAGAACCTAAAACAGAAACAGAAGAAGAATTAGAAGAACTTGCTGCTGAAGAAGAAATTCCAGCGAAGAAACCTGTTTCTAAAACACCTGCTAAAAAAACAGTAGTTGTTGAAGAAGAAGAAGAAGAAATTCCGGCAAAAAAGGCAGTAGCGAAAGCAGCCACAAAACCAGTCGCAAAAGCAGCGGTTAAAGAAGTTGCAAAATCTATCCCAAAAAAGGAAGAAGTAGTAAAAACTGCCAAAGCAACCAAACTGAATCCTAAAGATGTAGAAGAAGACCGCGTACATTTTGAGTTCTTGAAAGCGTTATTCCCTGATGAAGATTACTTGTACGCTTGGATTAGCAACGCTGGAGTTACTGTTAAATATAAAGGCAAAAACTCAAACCGTGCCGTATTGTCTTTGGAAAATGGCTCAGTAAAAGCAGATGACACTTTTGTAGCAACATTGTACTTACCAACATTCAACGGTCATGTTGACGGGTTAACCGAGAACGGAATCGACCACGAAATTTGCTGGTCTGGAGTTCCTTTTATCAAAGCATTGGATATTGACGAACTTACGGAAATATTGACAGCTTTGCTTCCAAGCATCGAAACATCTGTAAATAAACTTGACAAAAAGTTAGGTGAAAACAGAACTAAAATGGAAGAAAATTTGAAAAAGTCTGCGAAGTCAGAAGCGCCTGCTGCAAAAGCATCTGCCAAAGAAACCGTAAAACCTGCCGTAGCCAAGACAGCTGCTCCCGTGGTAGATAAGGTTGCAGCCGCTAAAGCAAAAATAGCAGAAGCAAAATCAAAAACAAAAAAGGTTGTAGTTGAGGAAGAAGAATAAAGTAAATTGGACTTTATATAATGAGAAGAGCGCTTTACAGCGCTCTTTTTTTATGCCCCAACGTTACTAATAGTATAAAGTATAAATTATAAAATTGTGTAATATGAAAGACATTGATAATGTATTAAGTCCCGAGTTAGGGGTAGCAAAAACTACTAAATTTTCAGCGGTGTACCCGATACTGAATAAATGGATGTTAGATAATTTGGATATTCAAGACAGTCGAGTTGGCAAAACAAAAGAGCTTCTTGATTTCAAAACGATGCTTACAAACCCGTATAATCGCTGCGTGGGTGGATTCGGTAGAGATATAAACATTTTCTTTTTACTTGCCGAAGCAATGTGGATATTTAATGGTAAGAAGGATGTACACTTCTTAGCGTTATTCAATAAAAAGATGTCGGATTTTTCAGACGACGGCAAAACATTTCATGCGCCATACGGTTTTAGATTAAGACATTGGGGAGTAAGAGCCGAAGATACATTTTTGGAAGAAAATATGAATGTGGCCCAAGGGCATGACCAAATTGCCGATGCGGTAAAGATATTGAATGAAAATTCAGATAGTCGACAAGTTGTATTACAGATTTGGAACCCAGATTTTGATTTAGGGGCAAAAACAAAAGATACTCCTTGTAATGATACGGTGATGTTGAAAGTAAGAAAAGGCAAGTTGATAACAACGATACAAAATCGAAGCAATGATTTGCATTGGGGGTTGCCAACGAACATTTTTCAATTCAGCTTTTTGACCGAGTTATTCGCAAATTGCATAGGCGTTGAATTAGGTACTCAAACTCATAATTCGCAAAGTTTGCATATCTATGAATGGAACGATACGGCTGAAAAAATGAAAGATGCTTTTGAAGATAGGTTATTTGAAGAAGACCATGCTAAGGAATCTACCCATCCTGAATTGTACGAAGTGTCTCATTCGCAAAAAATGGATTTCAACTTTGAGCACGAAGTTCCTGGAAATCGACTCAGGGAAGTGGACATACATTTGAATTTGATTATAGATAATCTAACTAAATTAGCAGCGGGCGAAACTGCTTCATTAACCGAGCTACAATCAGTATTGAAATTTTCTAAGTATTTGTATTTAGCGTATAATCTTTGCGCAATTTATTTGCAATACAAAAGTAATATGTCTGACGGTATGGTTGACAAAGATTCATTAAGGATAAGGGCGATAAAACAAATCGAGTCTTTCAGTTACATAGCGGGGGGAAATTCAGATACTCTAGACATTGTAGTGCTTGCTAAGAACTTTTTTGCATCAAGGTTAACTAATTACACACACGAATACTTAGGTAAATTATAATGACTGAAAGTTTATTAAATTGGGTTAAAGAAAACAAACTAGTAGTGTCGGAATCAGATAATAATGGTTCCGACATTATTACTATTGAGGGGGAGAGTAAATATCTTTACCTTAAATCTTTTGATGGGAAAATAATAGATGATGATTTCAGCTTTATTCTGTCGGATGAAGAGTATGACTTATTAGATGATAAAGAAGTAGACAACATACTTTTTGAGTTCGGAGGAAGGTTTTATTATTCTAATTTAGCAAGAGGTAAAAACAAATACAATGAATTAATTTTCAAACCGAGCTTTAATGATTTTAAGTTTCGTGGGTTAACTTCTGAACCGACAGTCATGGAGTTCTCACATTTGGGGGTTCATTCGGAATATGAAATATTAAACGGGAGCGGGGGGTGTCAACTTTGGGCTGATAAAGCAAAATTCTTAGGACATAAATTTTTAGGCATATGCGATAAAAATACATTAGCGGGAGCGTTGTCATTTCAAACTGCGTGTGAAAAGAACAAAATAAAATGTATTCTTGGAGAAACCGTCACAGTGTCTATAGGATACGATATTGAAGCGGACATACAAGAAACTTTTGAATTAAAATTGTTTGTGTTAAATTACGCTGGCTGGAAAAATTTACTTTTGATTAATAAGGCTATAAACGTCGACTACAACGGTTTTAT
>Ga0302159_10000062_pt1 | contig 25800 bp, 20 predicted proteins | sample I_Fen_E1_2_FD_193504 | JGI IMG/M metagenome (GOLD analysis project Ga0302159, IMG submission 193504) | Peat permafrost microbial communities from Stordalen Mire near Abisko, Sweden - I_Fen_E1_2 | ecosystem: Environmental > Terrestrial > Soil > Wetlands > Permafrost | place: Sweden: Abisko... | reverse complement strand
TCATTTATTCGTTCTATAAGAATATCATCCCTTCGGGATTTGTTGTTTTCTTGGTCTATAATATCACCTATTTGGTTTTTTTGGTTTTGTTCATTTATTCGTTCTATAATAATATCATCCCTTCGGGATTTTTTGTTTTTTTGTTCTATAATAATATCACCCCTTTGGTGGTTTTGGTTTTGTTGATTTCTTGTTCTATAACAATATCATCCCTTCGGGATTTTTTGTTTTGTTGTTCTATAATAATATCACCCCTTTGGTGGTTTTGGTTTTGTTGATTTCTTGTTCTATAACAATATCATCCCTTTGGGGTTTTTGGTTTTGTTGATTTCTTGTTCTATAATAATATCATCCCTTCGGGATTTGTTGTTTTCTTGTTCTATAATAATATCACCCCTTCGGGGTTTTTGGTTTTGTTCATTTATTCGTTCTATAACAATATCATCCTTTCGGGGTTTTTTGATCATACCTTAGGGGTTTTCGTTTGTAAGCCCGAAGGGCTGATATTATTATAGCTTAAATTATTCGTCCAATCGAGAAACCCCGAAGGGGTGATATTATTCATCCCGCTACCGCACGATTTCATCGTGTGGCAAACCATCAACTAACCTCCAAAACCTTCCTTCTTTGTATTTCCACGCGATAAAATCGCGCGGGAGCGGTGCTGGGTCGTTCCGACCACAGGAAGCATAAGTATTAGCACTCGTTATTTTTCTTCCAATTTTAATCTTTATTTTCTTTAAATATTTCTTCCATGTCGTCTTTTAAAAATCTGTAAATCCAATTTCTAATAACACAAAAATCATCAACTTTCGGAGTCTTTATTTTATCTATTGTTTTGATTTTATAAATATAACTATTGTACAGAAAACTATCTAATGAAAATGCCCGTAATGATAAAATTTTGTCTTTATTGAAAGCATCGTCATTTGAATTAAAATCTTTAATATTTATGCATATTTCACTCTTTTCAGAAGCACGATAACCAAACAACCCCCATTCTATAATATTTGAATCTTTCATATAAAAAAAATAGTCGTGTGGTATTGTTTTATAAAAAGGAAAATCATCTTTTAAAGTAGGAAATAAATTCTCAACAAATTCTTTATAGCTATTCTCTAAATGTGTAAGAAAACTTTCAATATATAACTTTGCTTGATTTTCACTATACTGAAATGTCCTGATTTGATTTAAATTTTCCTTTCTATTCACTTCATAAAATGCTTTTATTTCGATTATGGATTTATCAGGATATGGCAAATGATGCTTACTTATCATATCATATCCTTTCTCTAATAAGATGTTTACTATTTTAAATAATTCTTCAAATGGAGGGGTATCTCCTGTAATTTTAAAAATCGGAATGTCAATTTTATTTTTAATAGCCTCTTCAACTTTTTCTTTAATGAGATTTCTAGGAACATTATTTCTATTATAGTAAATAGTTGCATTATATTTATAAAGTCTATTTTTTAAGTTAAGTAGATCAATTGGATAGATTAGCTCAAAACGAGGCAAACTAAAGTCTTTTATATTAAACTCATAGTCAAGTTTTTGATAATAAAAATATATAATTGCAGACAACTGTTCAAGTAATAATATATCAGAATTATAGGCGCTTAAACATCCTTCTCTGATGAGTTCATTAAGCCTTTTGAAAATATTTTTTTTTATTATTTTGTTTTGATCAGATACCATTAATGAATTATAACTACCATATACTGTCTTAACCCCTTTTTTAATAAGCACATCTCTATCGTATGATTCTGAAAAGGGATTCTTTAAATCTTCGTATAGTATTTTATCTTTGACATCACATTGCATTGGGAAAAGTGCATAACCATCTTGTTTTAAAATATCTTGAGGTAGTATTATCCCAATTTCATTATTAGTGTATGGGTCAAATTTATCTTTAAAGTTTGCAAAATTCTCATTTAAAAATGTGTCATAACTATTTGCGTATACAAGTGCTTTATCTTTTATAAATTTTGTCAAAATGTTTTTATGGCTATAACTTGCATTGTCTATGTAAAAGGAAATAGCACTAATTCCAATATAATTTTGATAAAATATCTCAAGATTATCATAGAATTCATTATCTTTCAGTTTATCAAGTTTATATGAATAATAACAAATTATATAATCTCTAATTTTAGAGTAGTAAAACGATATATCATAGGACTCCTCATTGCTTGATTTTATAAGTATATTTCTTGAAAAATAGCATTCTGGAATATTTTCATCAATGGAATAATTTAATTTATCTAGTAAGTCTGTGACATTAACTCCTTCGTCATAATATGCTTCGGTTGTAGAATATTTATGATTTAATAATACCTTCCCAATTTCAGATAATGTTCTTATTCCGTTGGCTTTATTTATGCTTGCTTTCTCAAAAGATTGTTGAATGTATCTTTTAATTAAATCTTTATCATTTATTGTTTCGGGAATTTGCTCATTGGCATATACTTCACTAAATATTCTTAGAAAGAATCCATTTCGTAGTTCTTTTAATAGTGTTTCAGAAAATGAACCTTTAAAATTAAATGCTTTTTTATATAAATGAATAAGGCAGTTTAACTCTTCCTCTGTGAAATCTTCTAATAAAAAACCTGGAAGATTATTCAATGCAGAATTTATATCATGGTATTTTTTTAATTCTTCATAAAGGTAATTGGGGGTATCGTTTCTTTTTAATATGCTTTCCCAAATGTTTGATTTGCAACTAATACAAATCTTTACTTTTCCTAGATTTCTAATAATTAAGGCTATCTCACTTAATTCGTTTGAAACACTAATGTTTCGACACTCATCTATTGCATCAATAAATATTAAAACATTCTTGTTTATGCGTCTGCCTAATTCATCAAGCTTTTTTAAGACTTTTTCTTTATCAATTTTACTCGAGAATGGGATATTTAAATCTTGCGAAATACATTCTATCGGAGAGTCTATTACAGTCGCATTGTAAAAAAGAACGAAACAATTCCCTAAATTTTGAAGAGCTAGAGAACAAATTGAATTTGTTTTTCCTACACCTGCATTTCCAACTAAACCAAATGCTTTTGCATCTGAATTAACAAACCCATTAAAGCTGTGCTGTAGTCCTTCCCTTTGGTAATATAGTTCTTTAATATATTTTGCATAGGGTTTATCAATGGTTCCCGCAATAGTCCCCATTCTATCAAAAACTTGCTTGTTGCAAACTAATTCTAAATTATCAGGAGTGAATGAAACAAAATTAATTAGGGCATCATATCTTATACTTAATTCTTCAGCTATTGAAAGTTTACAACCATTTTTCCAAAAATCCGATTGACTTGATATTGTCGTTCCAGATAATTCTAACCCAGAGATTGAATCAAAGATTTTTGTGCTTTTTGCGCTTGTAATTATTGTAAATGGAGCAATATTATCTTCAAGAGCTCGTGCATATGAAATTCCTTGTTTAATGTCGTTCTCACTAATTTTAATTGAATCACTTTTCAATTCAATTATAAACAAGTTTTTGTCATTACTTTTACATAAAATATCAGCTCTACCATTTATTGTTTTTTGAGTTTTTCCAATTCTAATGGTAAATGATTTTTCTAATGATATTTCAGAAACATCAAATCCTAAATCAGTCAAATATGGTAGTATTACTTTCGCTTTTATGTCTTCTTCTGTCATTAAATTACTTGTTTATGTTAACGTAGAGGCTTATTTTATAATGAGTGCTAACAATTTATATCGGCACCTAGGTGACCAGATATCTACTTTTTAAGTACTTGTTTTTGCCTAACTCATTTTTTAGCACTCCAAAAGTACAAACTCTAATTAACTCATACAACAATAATTATGTTTATTTTGGAATTTAGATTAAAAATGCTTATTTATTCTTAGATTTTAGTACGTGTAGAAGCTATCGGGATATATAGTTCTGTTCTGTGTAGGATAGATCTATGGTACAGGCATATAGCTATTGCTACACAAGGCAAGGATAGGATGAGCTAGTATAAGGATGCTATAAGATAGTGCTATTTCAGCGCTACATAGTACTTTTTCAAGCCTACATAGTGGCTGGACGAAACGTCAAGGTTCGTCAGTCACAAAGTTAAGTTTTTTCCTTTTCTTTGTGTCTAACTTGTGCACTTTCATAATGTTTCGTACTTTTGTGCCATTAAAATCTCTTTATAAGATATTGATTATATCGAAGACAGAAAGTGAATCTCTTTTGTCTGTTCGATTAGTTCGGTTTTTCTTCCTGAAAAATACGAACGTTTAATCCTATTTTAAAATTTTATAAAGACGAAAATGAAACAAAAAATAAAAATCGCTATAATTGGCGGTACCGGCAAATCGGGAAAATACCTTGTCAACCAACTAATAAATCAAGGCTTTCAACTCAAAATTCTTCTTAGAAATCCAGATTATTTCCAACTCAAAAGTTCTCTTATCGGAGTCATTAAAGGTGAAGCGACTAATTATAACTCTATACATTCTCTGATTGAGGATTGTCAAGCTGTTATTAGCACTTTAGGCTTAGGTATACCTGCAAGCGAACCTACAATTTTCAGTCAGTCAACGACCAATGTAATTAAAGCAATGAATGAATGCAATGTGCATCGTTATATCGTAACTACAGGGTTAAATGTTGACACACCTTTCGATAAGAAATCTTCCAAAACTTCATTTGGTACTGATTGGATGAAAAAAACATTTCCAATTTCTACTACAGACAAACAGTCGGAATATGATATTCTTGTTAATAGCAACATTGATTGGACTTTGGTAAGACTGCCTTTAATTGAACAGACAGATGAACGAAATCAAGTTAGTGTTGACTTAGAAGATTGTACTGGAGATAAAATCAGTGCAACTGATTTAGCTTTTTTCCTCATAGAACAACTTTCTTCTAAAGCGTTTATCAAGAAGTCACCTTTTTTGTCAAACATTTAAAAACAGCTAACAGTGAGTCTGAAAACGGCTCACTGTTTTTATTTATTCCGTCCTTTTGTCCTCGTTTTACAATCAGTTCTCTTAAGAATTGTGTGCTGGCAAATTCTATGAAATAATGTCGTCTTTTCTTTTTTCTTCTTGCCGCATAACGGGCAGGTATTGCTGCAGGTGGTATATTTTATAACGTCCAGCCCAGAACCGATGCCTAATTGAAAATATAAAGTTGAAGTTAACAACAAAAAGCCAAATTGAAACTCCTCTGCCGGAACTAAGTTCAGCGATGCAAACAGCTGAAGTTTCAACGTCCAGCCCCACTTGCAGCAATACCAATGTTAGCGGTAGTGGTTTTTTCTGTCTGTTTTCCCTTAATTAAATGTTTTTCTAAAATCTAATGGTGAGAGCTTGGTTTTTGTTTTGAATAAACGGCTAAATGATTGTGGATGATCAAAACCTAATTCGTAGGCTATTTCTGAAATGGATAAATTAGAAGTAGATAATTTTTCTTTGGCTTTCTCAATCAATTTTTCGTGAATGTGCTGTTGTGCATTGTTTCCCGTAAGACTGCGTAACATATCACTCAAATAATGTGGAGAAACATTTAGTTTTTGTGAAAGAAACTGAACTGTTGGAATCCCTTGCATCAATAATGTTGAATTGCTGAAATAGCCGTCTAAAATTTCTTCCATTTTTTGCAATAAATTATTATTAACTGATTTACGTGTAATAAATTGTCGTTTGTAAAAGCGATTGCTGTAATTCAATAATGACTCAATTTGCGAAATGATTACATCTTGGCTAAAGTCATCAATCCTGCTTTGTAATTCAGCATCAATGATTTTAAAAATTGAAATAATAGTTGTTTTTTCTTTATCGGATAAATACAATGCTTCGTTGGCTGAATAAGAAAAGAAACCAAATTGTTTGATTTTATTGGCTAATGGATAAGTCAATAAAAAATCGGGATGGATAAACAGTGTATAGCCTGAATGGGCTCCATTATCATCAAGGCTTGCTGCTACTTGATTTGGAGAGGCGAATATTAATCCTCCTTCGTCAAAATCATAGAAACTTTGTCCGTATTTTAATTTTCCACGAAGCTTTGGTTTATATGCTATTTTATAAAAATTTAGCATAAACGGACTGGGCAAGTTGCAATTATGAACAAGATTTTCATCCATATTGTCTATTACACTTATCAAGGGGTGCATAGGTTTTGGTAAACCAAGCACCCGGTGAAAATGCGATAAAGATTCAAATTTAAATGGAAAATTTTTTTCTTTTTTCATTTTTTAAAATTACAAAATTATTTTACCAAGGGCATTCCGTATTCGGAAAATATGCTTCACTAAAAAATTTACCCGATGGACCATTGTTGTCAATCAATACATATTTAATCACTCGTTTGGCAGCATCTTCTACTGTTCCTGGTCCTTGGTGATTATTTATATCAGTACTGGTAAAACCTGGACAAACCGAATTAACTTTAAAATTTGTTTCACGCAAATCAAATGCAAGATGAATGGTGTACATATTTAATGCAGTTTTGGACGACTGATAACCAGTTGATTTGTATGGATAAAAAGGATTTGTGGTATCACTGGCAACTGTTTGAGAAGCTAAACCAGAACTTAGATTGACAATGCGAGGTTCATTCGATTTTCGCATTAAATCAATAAAAGCTTGTGTAACCCTAATTGCTCCGTAGAAGTTGGTTTCAAAGACATCTTTTATTAAATCAACATTGTAATCCAACGAATTTTGTTGTTCGCCACCATTAATGCCAGCATTATTGATGAGTATGTCAAGCACGTCCGTTTTCTTACCTATTTCAATACGTGCTGTTTTTACTGATTCATCATTGGTTACATCAAGTTGTATGGCTTCTGCGTTATTTAATCCTTCGGTTTTAAGTTTTTCTACGGCTTCTATACCATTTTCTATGTTTCGGCTACCTAAAAAAACATAATATCCGTTTTGTAGCAATTGTCTTGCTGTTTCATAGCCAATACCTTTGTTGGCACCTGTAATTAATACTTTTTTCATTTCTTTTTTATTTTAAAATTGAAATACAAAAGTCTAAAGAATTGAATTTAGGGATGTAACCTAATTGGGGAAGGCTGTAACTAAAATGAAGATATTGCCGAAAGTGTCGAGTTCGCAGGGTGTGTCGTATCATTACCGCTAACAACAATATCTGCGAACTTAATGTTCGTATATTTCTTTATTTGGCAGGATATGTGCAATAGAGTTGCGCATAGTTCTACTTTATAAGTACTTGCTTTTGCCTAACTCATTTTTTAGCACTCCAAAAGTACAAACTATAATTAACTCATACATCCCGTCCTTCCGGATATACAATCTTATTCAGATGTACAAAGGGTCATGTCTGTTGCTGTGATTTTCAATCCAAGCCCTTTGTATTCTTATGATTTTCAATGCATTATCAGTTAATTTTGTTTCAAATATACGAACTATTATTTAACGTAACGACATTTTATTCATTTATTTAAAAGAAACATTAAAGTACTGAAATTCGGGCATTAAAAAAACCGTATAGACATTACTGTATGTACGGTTTTAATAGGGCAGGGGGCGCTCCTTATTTTCTTATTTCAGGCTGTCAGTGAGGTGAATTGAACGGTGAAGATTATTATAACCTCAATAATATAAGTAAGATGTCGTTGATTTTATTCCAATAATTTACTCTCTGATTATTATTTCTGCCCTTCTACTTCAAACCCATAACGCGGAGCTTTTTAAACCTTTAAACTTATTTGCTTTTCAGTTTTTTCTTCACTATTTCTTTAGCAGGCGATAGTACCCTTCGTTTCAGTTTCTTAATATCTTCTTCGGGCGGTAATTATTCTGGTCTAATGCCACTCTTTCCCAAAAGAGCTCTTACATCTGTATTGTTTTTAATATGCTCGTTTGTGATTTTTATTTCTCGCTGCCGCACGATTTTATTGAGTGGCAATCCTAAATTAGTGAATTATTTTCCCACGCGATACAATCGGGAGCAAGGGTATCTATTTTTAAAATCAATTAAAACTCGCCCTAAACTCCAAAGGCGACATTTCAGTTTTGTTTTTGAATAGTTTATTAAACGATTGAGCCCGCTCGAAGCCCAAATTGTAGGCAATTTCGGATACTGTTAGATTAGTTGTTGTTAAATATTCCTTTGCTTTTTCAATCAATTTTTCGTGAATGTGTTGCTGGGCATTTTGCCCTGTAAGCGAACGAAGTGCATCACTCAAATAACTGGCAGATAGATTAAGTTGGCTTGCCAAATATTCTACGGTAAGAACCCCCTTTTGCAATCCTTCGTCAACATTGAAATACGCATTGATAAAGTGTTCCGTTTTTGTGAGTAAATCACTGTTTACGGTTTTTCGGGTGATGAATTGTCTTTCGTAAAAGCGGTTGCTGTAATTCAATAATAAATCTATCAGAGACAAAATAACGTCTTGCGTATGCTTGTCAATATGCTGGTATTCTTCTTCAATTTTTTTTAAAATCGCAATAACATTGGTTTCTTCATTTTCGGATAGATGCAATGCTTCTTTTACTGAATAAGAAAAGAAACTGTAATTTTTGATGTTAGCTGCTAAAGGATGTTTTCCTAAAAAATCGAGATGAAACATTAGCACATAGCCTGTTCCTATAGTTTGATTAAAAGTATTGGTTGCTTCCACTTCCACCGATTGAACTTGCCTGGGGGCTGTAAAAGTCATCGTTCCATTGTCGAAATCATAATAATTTTGTCCGTACTTGATTTTCGATTGGATATTGTTTTTCAGCGAAATGGTATAAAAATTTGTCGTGAATTTTTTCCATACATCAGAGTTTATGGCGTGAATTTCCGAAACATGTACTACGCTCACCAAAGGATGCAAAGGCGGTGCAATGGATAATAATTTGTGAAACACTGATAGGGAATTAATTGTTTTCATAATAACATGCTCTTAAGTAACTGATAATTATTATTGATATGTTTTTTACCACAATAGTTCACAGTAGTTTTAAATAGAAGATATAAGACTAAGAACACATAGCATTATCCCGAATACCGGGATAATCTCAGACTAAGCAAAAGTATCGTCAGATACTTTTACTATGTGACCTAAGTCTTTCCTTCCCCATTATTTCTATGTGTGCTATGTGATAGAAATATATCATTAAATATTGGAAACTACTTAAATACTGTTTATTGCTATCAATGTTTTTGTTTCCAATAGAAAAATCCGAATAGGAATGAATGCTATACATTCCATCAACAACCACTATAATTGTTTGTTTATCTATATTTCATTTTTACAGGATTTGTCAAAGATTTTCTTTGAAGAAGGGAGTTATTTGTTCCAATGCTTCTCTGATAGCTTCGGGACGGTCGTACAAATCATAGTGACTTGCACCTTTTACGATGTATATTTTTTTATTGTCGGAAACTGCTTTGTTATACAAATCGAAACCATCTCTGTACGAACCAAAACCACCAACTTTGTCGCCAACAATTACCAAAAGTGGTTGCGTGAGGAAATACTCTGCCAAATGAAAGGCATCAAACATAATTAAGTTACTCATGCTCGTGAAAAGTAGTTTGTTACAAGAATTTGGATGTTCTCCACGAGGTGTTCTATAATAATCAATTGCTTCCAATAAATCCATTTCTTCAAGCCCTATTTGTTTGGCTTCTCCGGCAGAGTTAGGTATCCAGTTGTTGATTTGTTTTTCAGCACCATTAGCTTCTGCTGTTCGCTGTTGTGCCACCGCTTTAAGCGTCTCCATTGGATTAGCTTCTCTAAAAGCTCTGCTTGCATTGGTCCCCACAACGGTAGCAATAGCTTTAATTCTTTTCTCCGTTATGGAAGCATTGGCAGCATAACCGCCACCTGCACAAACGCCCATTGCTCCGATGCGGTCATTATCGACAAAGTTCAATGTTGTTAGATAATCTACAGCGCAGCGAATGTCCTCCACACGTGTTGTCGGGTCTTCCAAAAATCTTGGTTCGCCACCACTTTCACCCTGAAATGAAGCGTCGAAGGTTAAAGTAATAAAGCCATTTTTAGCGAGTTGATTGGCATACAAGCTAACAGTTTGCTCTTTCACGCTGCTGCCGGGATGCACACAAACAATGGCGGGATATTTCTTTGTATTATCGTAATTTTCGGGAAAGTATAGGTGTCCGGCTACATCCCAGTTTCTGTTTTTAAAACTTACTTTTTGCATGATTCTATTTTTTAATGTTTACAATGCAAAGATCTGAAAATACTGAAGAAAGAATGTTTCCATATTATGGTTAGTTGTGTCCAAATTGGTGGGATAGCATGGTGTTAGTATTACCGTTAAAACTCTTATTGCATATAGTCGTTGTTGGTGGCTGCCTTTATTTATCATGGCTTTGTCCGTAAACGATTGATTAATAAGTCATCTTTGAGAATTCTGTCTTATATTTACAATAATTCGCCAACATCCCAATTACTACTCAAATAACGTCCTTTCGCCCAGTCTGCCTCGTCCCTCCAGATATATCTATCTCATTGTTTGCAGAATGTTTCTGACCGTTGGTTCCCACCGACCAGCCCGCACCTTTGTGCAACTAAGTAATGGTTGTATATCCGCGAGGACGGAGTAATGTCGGTCTTCTAAAATTGCCGCTAACGTTTTTGGGCTTGGCGAAGGTGGGGTTTAGAAAGCACTAAAGTTCAAATTTAGTACAAAAGCTAATAGAAAGTACAAATGTTCAGCCTAATACTAAAGCCCCACTTTTGCCAAACCCATGTTAGCAGTTCGTTGCTTTTTCGTGGAGTGATTTTATTTATATCCACCCGACAAATCTATCAATTGTCCTGTTACAAAGCTGGCTTCTTCGCTAGCTAAAAAAACAGCCATATTTGCAATGTCTTCGGGCTTGCCAATTCGTCCTAAAGCAGTTCTTGAAATCATTTTATTTTCCATATTTGTGGCTTCTGATGCTTCTACTTTTTTTACTGGCATATTTGCTTGCATCTTTTTTACCCCTTCTGTTATTACTGGCCCTGGAAGTATGGCATTTACTCTGATGTTTTTGGACCCTAATTCCTGTGCCAACGAAATTGTAATGGAATTTACAGCGTTTTTTGATGAAGCATAAATTGTCTGATGTGCTTCTGGGTTTCGGGTTAATGCAGCACTTATGTTTATGATACTACCGCCATTTATATCAAACATTTTAATAGCTTCTTGCGAAGTAAGAATAACTCCCAAAACATTAAGGTCAAAAGTTTTGCGGTAAGCGGCTTCTGTTACGGCTTCTAATGGTGCAAAACTATACATACCTGCATTGTTTACCAATACATCTAATTTACCAAATGCTTTTTGGGTTTCTTCAAAAAGTCGTTTTACATCTTCTGTCTTTGAAATGTCGCCTTGAATAGCAATGGCAGTTCCACCATTATTGGTAATTTCATTTACAATATTGTCAGCATCTGTTTTACTTGATGCATAATTTACAATAACTTTTGCACCTTCTGCACCCATAAGTTTGGCAATTCCTGCTCCCATTCCCTTTGATGCACCTGTTACAATGATTACTTTATTTTCTAATCTTTTACTCATTTTTTTTTAGTTTTAAATTTTACAATTACTTTTGTTTCGCAAAGATACTTTTTATAGTTACTAATTGTAACTATTCTTAAAAGAAAGTGGTTACTTTGCAGTAACTATAAAAGAATTTTGATATGAAAGATGAAAAATTTCGTTTTGCCGAATGTTCACTAACAAGGTCAATGGCAATAATTGGCACAAAATGGAAACCACTAATCGTCTATGTACTGCAAAAGAAAAAAGTCCGGTTTGGTCAGCTTGATGCAATAATTCCTTTAATTAGTAGAAAAGTCTTAACTGAGCAATTAAAGGAATTAGAAGAAGATGGCATTTTGAGAAGAGAAGCATTTAATGAAATACCACCAAGGGTTGAATATTCGCTGACAGAAAAAGGATTAGCGTTACTACCAATATTAAATTTGATAAAGTCTTGGAATATTAAGTTTGAAGCTGAAAACAAGAAGCAAAAGGTTCAATAGTGTCGTTTGTGAACAGACTCTTTCTGTTTATCTTGTGTCAATATGTTTATTGTCGGTTGGTGGGTCGCTCTGCAATAACCGCTAACCCCAATATATGCAAACTTAATGTTCGTTTATTCCTTTATTTGGCAGGATATGCGAAATAGAGTTGCGCATAGTTCTACTTTATAAGTACTTGCTTTTGCCTAACTTATTTTTTAGCACTCCAAAAATACAAACACTTTTCAATTCAGCAAACAATAATTGTGTTTGTTTTTTATATTAGATTAAAAATACTTATTTGTTGCTGTTTCTAGTGCCTGTGGAGGCTATAGGTCGGTATTTTTGTTAGGTTGTAGTGAGTAGAAGTTTCAGGCAGGTATATAGCTATTGCTACAATATGCAAGCATGGGTTGTGCGGTTACACGGAAAACAGAAGGCAGTGCATTTTTAGCTTTAGGGAGTGTAATTGCAAAGCGTTTTAAGACTTTTTTACCCCTTCATAGTACTTTTTCAAACCTACATAGTGGCTGGAAGAAATAGAATAGTACTTTTTCAAACCTACATAGTGGCTGGACGAAATGAAATAGTACTATTACGAAATGAAAAACCACTAATAAGAATCGTTAATAAAGATTCAAAAAGCTTATTAGTGCTTTGTCCTGTTAGTGTTTTCAATAAACGGCTCAAGTAGTTGGGGACCCAAATTTATTTACACTTTAACTTTCGACAAAAAGGCACGCGTTTCGGCTACAACACGATTTTGAAACTTCGGATCCTGAGATAAATCGGAACCAAGCATCGGTTTACCTTTTTCGTCAAAGTAAATACCGGTTTTACCTGACTCATCGGTCAGAATTTCTGTAATGACTTTTGCCGACTTTTTGGGTGTACTGCTATAGTTGGAGAAAGGAGGGATTGTTGCCATAACCAGACCAAACAGGAAGCGTACGATAGCATTCGTGTCTTCCCCACCAAGACTTGTTCCCCGTGTTATTCCCGGCTCTACTGCATTAAAATGTAAGCGAGGGTTTTCGCGTGCAAAAGCCATTGCAGAGGCAAGAATACATTGCTTTGATGTCGCATAGGCATCTGTACCGGCCATTTTAGAACCTCCTTCTTTCCATTCACCTCGGGCACTTGCTTCTACTGAGATAAAACGACCACCGCGCATTCCCATCGCTTTTACAGGTTTACGTTCAGGATCTTCAATGGCAGAAGCAATAAACACTACGTTTGCTCCGTCCGGAAGATGCGAAGCAAGAATTTCGGTTAATGCAAATGCTCCCAGATGATTTGTGGCAAATGTCATATCCCAGCCCTGAGCACTTTTTGTTGCTTTCGACGGCATAATTCCAGCATTGTTTAGCAATCCGGCTATCGGAAGTTTTAGCTCTATGATTTGCTGTGCTGCGCGCCGCACACTTTTAATATCTGAAACATCGCATACGACCGAAACGGCACTTTTCCCCATTTCTAGAATGGTTTTTTGTACTTGATTAAGTTTTTCAATATTTCGTCCAACAAGTACAACTGTACCATGCTTAGCCAGTTCTAATGCAGTAGCATAGCCTATTCCAGAAGTTGGTCCAGTGATGATGTATGCTTTACTTAATACTGTTTTTGAATTTTCCATTTTCTTATTTTTTTATACTGCAAAGTTCAACATAAAAAAGTCAGCCAAATTTCTTGTAAAGTCCAAAGTTATTGTATTGAGAAGTCCAAATGTTGGATACTAGTCTTCGAAGTTTTAAATTGGTTGCTCTTCTGTTGTCATACTAAAATATATAATTTGAATTTTTAATTTTTGATAATATATACTATTGTAAACGTCTTTAAAACCTGTATTAAGGTGAATTTTACTCAATTAAAACTCGCCCTAAATTCTAAAGGGGTCTGGTTGGTCTTCTTTTTGAATAATCTACTGAACGATTCAGGACGTTCAAAACCCAATTCATACGCAATTTCATTCACAGTAAGTGATGACGTTGAAAGTATTTCTTTAGCTTTTTCAATGAGTTTTTCGTGAATATGTACTTGTGTGCTTTTCCCTGTTAATTGTTTGAGTAAACTGCTTAAATAATTAGGAGAAACATTTAGTTGATTTGCTATAAATTGTACACTTGGTAAACCGCTTTCTAAGGTTTCTCTTTGATTGAAATAATCTGATAAAACCATTTCTAGTTTCGTTAAAATTTCATGGTTGTTTTTTTCTCTTGTAATGAATTGTCTTTTGTAAAAACGTTTTGCATAATTCAATAACAATTCAATTTGTGCCACAATAATATCTTTGCTCAGCTCATCAATACTAGAATTATATTCTTTATTGATGTTTTCAAAAATCTGTGCCATGATTTTTTCTTCATCTTCCGACAAAAACAAGGCTTCATTAATAGCATAACCAAAAAAATCAAAATGTTGAATGCTTTTCGCTAAAGTAGTATTCCAAAGAAAATCCGGATGGATAAATAAAAGCCATCCAGATGGTTGTTCATTAAAATTAGTTTTAATAGGTTCGTAATGAATTACTTGATTAGGAGAAAAAAAAGACATCACACCTTCATCAAAATCAAAATACGATTGTCCATATCTGAACTTAGCTGGAATGTTCTTCTTAAAACCAATAGCGTAAAAATCAGGCGTTGTGACAATTTCCTCCACATTTGTTCGATGATCAATTTTGCTATAATCAATCAAACTCATCAACGGATGTTTAGGGCCGGGTAAGCCCCGGAATTTATGATATTCACTAATGGTTTTAATATTTCGATCATTCATAAATAGAACATTTTAAGTAATATAAATACAAAAATTAGTTTAAAGTGCCATCCCACCGGAAACTTCTATGCGTTGACCGTTAATCCAATACGCATCATCTGTACATAAAAAGGCAATCACGCCGCCCAAATCTTCGGGTAAACCGGGGCGTCCTAAAGCCGTTATATTAGATACTGCTTGATTCATCTTGGGATCATCTCTTGTTACGCCGCCATTAAAATCGGTTTGAACTGCACCAGGAGCAACTGAATTTACTCTGATTTTCTTTTCAGCCAATTCTGAAGCTAAAACTCTTGTAAAAACCTCAATTGCCCCTTTTACAGTAGCATAAGTACTTGTATTCGGGAACGTGCGACGAGTTAATCCGCTTGAAATATTCACAATTCCGCCTTTGTCATTAATGAATGGTAATAATTTTTGAGTTAAAAAATAAACGCCTTTAAAATGCACATTGACCATTAAGTCAAATTCTTCTTCGGTTGCTTCGGCTACCGACTTATGACCACCCACCCCGCCATTATTTATAAGATAATCAAATTTAGCTTGACCGTAAGTTGTTTGTAAATAATTTGAAATATCTGTTACAAAAACATCAAAAGTTTTGATATTTTTACTGGTATCCAATTGGAACGATTTGGCTTTATGTCCCATTTCTTCAATTTCAGCGACTACTTTCTCTGCAGCATCTTTATTTGATTGATATGTAATGATTACATCTAATCCTTTACTTGCCAATTGAAGCGCGGTATCTTTACCAATACCTCTGCTTCCACCTGTTACTAATGCAATTTTATTCATTATTTCTGTTTTTTGATTTACTATTATTGTTGTCCGGTAAAGAACAGTAGATTCTTCACTTCGTTCAGAATGACAGATTATTACATTCTCTTTGTAAGGGATGGGGTAGGTTGGCGGCGTAGCCGCCAACCTACCCCATCCCAAAACATAAAACATTGATTGTCATTTCGAACGAAGTGAGAAATCTCTCACAAGATTTCATATATAAAGTTTACCGGACAACAATGATTTACTATACAAAAGTATAGCAAAACTTTTTTATAAAACTGATCAAAGCTAAGATTGTTCTGTCTGAATCTAATATGGATGAGTTTTTAATATTACCGCCAAACGACTAGTATAAGACCCTGCCGGTTAATGAAGCCGATCGTTGTCACACCGTTTGTCATTCATCATGCTGGGTAAACATCCTCGATGACTTCGACAAGCGCTCACAAACTCAAAGAGACCTCCCCATGCTGGATAAACTACTTCCGTATAGCAAGTATACAAACCAAGCTTTTTTATAATTTCGCGGGTGGCTGGCTGGCCACCTTATAATGTATTGTATATTGCACCACTGGAATAGATGTTCTAGTAGCTATGGCAAACTGGGGTGAATTGCATTGTATGAAAATTAAATTAAATAAAATTTCATTTAAAACTCCCTCGCTAGTGCAGGTCTGCGACCTATGCTACTCAAAAACAAAGTTTCTTATCTTTTCTGTATTGACACGGTTCACAGAACCGCGTCAGAGGAGGGGCCAGCCTTTCAAATTAACGGATTAAACTATGGAATAAAGCAATTAAACCATTAGAAGATGCTGAACCTACTGTATTAGTGTCATTGCAAAGCTTCCAAATAATATATGCACTTAAAACAATTGCAATAGCTATGAAACTTACTTTAAAGAGTCTAATAGTAATTTTAACATTATCTATTCTTTTCTGTACTGATTCTTTTTCGTTATCTATTTCTACCTGATCATAGCCAGAATCTCGGTTAATTATTTCAAAATCTTTATCTAAAGTTCTTTCCAAATCATTTAAATCATTTATATAAAAACCATGTATTCTTAGCATAAAAAGAGTATAACCCCAGAAAACAATTAATATTAATACCTGTAACCAACCTTCACTTTTAAATGAAGCCAAAATAGCTGCTGAAATAGATATAGGTACACTTATTATTTGGTTAGTTATTTTCGAGAGAACTTCTGTTAGGGATTTAAAATAGTTCTCTTTCTCTTGACGAAGTTCAGTTCGCAGTTTTTTGAATGAGAATTTTTTGCTGAATAGCTGATATTCCATATCAGCATTATGAATCAATTCAGACAATACTGTTACAATATATTGTATCCTTTTTTCTTCAGCAATAACCGGTAAGTTGTATAATTGATTTTTAAAATGTAGAATAAAATCAGGTGAAGCATATTTAATTGAGAATAAATTTACTTGCTCCTGAAAATTTTTACTATCATCTAAATGGGGTGCTAATATTGGTAACTCTATTTTATATACTCCTTTGTCTAATGAATATAATAGTAACTGATAAGACACATCATTATAATCATCGGCAAAAATTTTCGATTTTAATAATACTACAAATTGATTATAGGCAATTTGATTAGGAATGAAATAATTTGTAGTATGGTTATTTGTCTTATTGTAAATTAGTAATTTGCTCTTTTTATAAAATAAGATAGCAATATTCTTCTCTAAAGAATTCATATCGAATTCTTTATTGTTACGAATAAATTCAGTTTCATTATAATAAACATTCGTATCTTCCATTAGTCCATTAAGACTAATATCTAATACCTTATCTGAATAAGTGATATTATCATTGCCATATTTCAATATACTATCTCTCTGTTCGATAGTGGAAGTAACTAACGAGATACAATTATTCTTATATGTGACATTTTCACTATTCGAAATAATTAATTTATTTATATCTTCTAGAATATTCATAATATCCTTAATAGATTTTTTCACTATTAATCTTATCTGCAAGGCTTTGTGATTTTATCACAATTTTATCACCTTTAACCGTTATTATATCATTTAGAAGTTCTTGAGGAAAACTTATACTTATAGAATCAGCAGTTGCTTTTAAATCTACTAATTTTTTTAGTTCGGTATTATCAGGTTTAAAGATAGAACTTATCACTACTCCGTGTTTATTTGATTCTTGTAAAAGATAGGCGCTATCTTCCCAAAAGCTAAGCCCAATATCTTCTAACGAGACTTCTCTTTTCGGACTACTTCTTATATGGTCATAAATTGAATCACATAGGTCGATTAGAGACATATCAACCCCATTAATTTTTGGAGGTGTAACTTTTCTTAGCAAGGAAATAAGTGCTTTTGTATCATCTTTATCCCGGATAATTTCATTTGCACAAATCCAGGTTAAGAAGAATTTTGAATCTTCACTCTTCTTGTTTATAAAACTCAGGTAATTGTCTTCTTTATTATCCAGTCTTTTGGTATTTATCCTGCAAGCCATTGCTAGATTATCAACATCAACATGAATTTGCTCCGTGATAGTGTACACATTATCCGATTTTATCAATTTACTGCCTTTCCTGTTCCGTATAAGAAACACGGCTACAAAAGAGCCATAATCTTCATATTCAGCATAAACAAGAAAACCTCCTTTTGCAGGTGCTGTGAGATTTAGAATCCTCATTAATTCCCCTGTTGTACTCTTCGAAAAATTTAAAAATTCATTATTTTTCGGACTCTTTTTGTATTTTAGATATTCATTTGCAAAAGAATCGCTCTTTTCAGTTTTAAAACAACCATGAGATTGTCGAGAGTCAATATATCTTTTGTTTAAGTGTTCAACAAAATTAACTTCATTTTGAGTTATTGTCAATAAACTCTGAGATAATTCAACTGTTGCTGTATTTAATTTTATCTCATTTTTGATTACTTCGTGAATTATTAGGCGATTTAATTTCATACTATGTCAAATTAGGGTGTATTTAATTGTAAATTATAATTTAGAAGATTGACAGTTAAACAGCATTATAATCATAGCAAATTACAACTTCATTATTTTTAATGCATTTATAACTAAGCTTTTCTAACAAATATTTTTCTATCACTTTAACTGTTGGCGTGTTTTTAGAATCAGAAAAATCATAATCTGAAAAATATTGTTGATTACCACGTGCCCAATCTTTTGGTGTAGTTGCTGTTATAACACCACCATTATTAAAAATCAGGAAATGTTTTTTATTGATTCTTTTAGACATGTGGTTCAAATTTTACATTTTAATTGTTCCAAAAATTCTTCCCCCTTGCTAGCGCAGGTCTGCGACCTGTGCTACTCAAAAACAAAGTTTCTTATCTTTTCTGTATTGACACGGTTCACAGAACCGCGCCAGCGAGGGGAAATCAAAACTCGTGGAAATTGTTTTTGAATATTGTTTCATATCTTTTATATAATTTTTATACATCAACTATTTGAAATAATTTTAATTCTAATTTTCTTTTAACGATTGGAGTTAAACTAGGAATTGAAATAAATAGTTTATTTTTTGCTCGACTTACTGCAACATAATTAATTCGGTGCTCCTCGTTATTATCAATATTGGGGCTTAAAATAAAACTCAAATCAGATTCATTTTTTAAAACTAAAAGCACATTGTCGAATTCATCACCTTTAGATTTATGAATAGTTTTATGACAACTTAAATCTTCTGGAACATTTACACATAATGCCAACTGTTGATAAGTATGGTTTTCATAGAATATTTTTATTGCACCACCAGAAACCTTTGACAAGTCTTTTTTTATGTTATTACGTACAAATTCAGAGAACTCTAACAATGAACCTTTTTTAAATTCATCATAATTTTCTGATAATTTAATAATGTGATTTAAAGATATTTTCTTTGTCTTTTCTTTGTCATTACCGTATTTAAAAAATCTCTCAAGTTCCTTTATAGAATCTTTAAATTTATTTTCACGAGCAAATTCAATAGATTTAATACAATAAATAATAAGATTGCATCTAGTTTTATTCGAATCCACAGCTTTAAGTTCATCAAAAAGCTTTCCATTCAATTCAATACCTCCAATTGCCATTTTCATTGCATTTGAAATAACATTCTGCCTTGCTAAAGAGTATATAATTTCTTTGCCACAAAGTATCTGAGCCTTATCTAAAGCACTACTCATTTCACCAATTAATATTGTAGGGTGTATAGATGAGAAATTCCTAATTGGATTTTGAATAATATCGAAGCGTAAATTATTTAGCAAACTAATTATCTCATTAGAACTTCTTCGATTATTAGAAATTTGATAATCCAATATTCTTGTTAGACTAAATAATTGAAATTGACTTGGATCTGCCCCTTGAAAACCATATATAGATTGAGCTTTATCTCCAATAATTCCAATAATAGTTTCTTTTTCTCCTATTAACTTTAGTAATTCAACTTGTATTGGATTGCTGTCTTGAAATTCGTCGACAAAAAAATATGGAAACTTTGATCGTAAAACATCCAATGTAAATGGATATTTTTTAATTATTTGATAACTAAAAAAAAGGACATCGTCATGATCAATCTTGCCATCTTGCCAATAAAGTCGCTTGTAACTTAAAAAATCACAATCTAGCAAATCCATACATTGTCGACCTAAAAACCTTCTACTTCTATTATCTATATAAAAAGCTTTTAATCTATCACTAACAATATTTATAGTACCTGTTTGATCAATCTTATATGACAAGGAATTTAACCAATTTGAAAGTGCTACTTTATTATTTTCTAATTTTGTCAATTGATTAATTGTGTATGGATGCCTTAACTGAGCTGAGTTAGTATGTGATTCAATCCATGTTACTAAATTCTTTAAACTAATGTAAGATTCATCATGACCGTCCATCTCGCTAATATTTATTCCATACTCTTCTGAAATAAATGATATATAAGGCTTAACGATATGTTTATATAAAAAACTATGAATAGTTGAAACTTCTACATTTTCAGAAGAAGTGCCAAGTCTTGAAAGGATTGTTTCTACGGCAATATTTGTATAAGTAATACATGCTATTTTTTTTGATTTCGCTAATCGATTAGAATTATGAAGTACATTTTTAATGTGTCCTATAAGCCAGTAAGTTTTACCGGCACCTGGTCCTGCTGATACTCGGAAATGTTGTTCAATATCATCGAGTAAAGTATCTGAACTAATTTGAGTTACTGACATATCCAATCAATTGCTTTTTTAATGTATTCAGGCACAATAAACTCAGTGAAATCAGGTGTATCTTTCATTTCTAAATTATCCAGCAAATTATATGATAATTCTAAGGCGTTTTCACCTTTCCCTACAGAATTTAGATAACGTGATGCAATTATCGCTTTTTTCTTATCAACTTCATCCCATGCATTAGCTGCAATACTATCTTTTATTCTAGCATTTTCATCACTATCTCTTAATTTTGCCTCAAAATCAGCAATAGGTTTATTGTTACTAAATAGGTTCATTAAATCTTTTATTTCTTGTTGATTATTCATAGAATCTGTAACAAGTAATTCTAGTGTAGGATTATGCAATACTATATCATATTCAAAGGTCTTTCCTTTTAAATATTCCTGACTAAAAAATGTTATGTTTTCATTAGTTCCAATTGGATATTTGCTTGCACTAGGATTTGAATTATAATCATAGGCTAAAGCATCATTGTTAAACTCAAATGGATAACATTTCTTATAAGTATTTTCGGCTTTTGTCTTTCTCTCAGGATCTCTATCAGTAATACAAGCAATTTTCTTATTGATAGTGTTAGGCTTTGTACTGTCAAATAAATGCAAGAAGTAATCAAAAAAACGTCCTCCAACATTTATTACAGCTACATGATTATCTTCTAATGATTTATTTTCGTATTGGGCAAAAACAGACATTAATAATTGTTCTGCAATACCTTCAACTAATATTACTTTTTGAGCAAATAACATGTCAGACTTAGTTGCATCTAAGAATCTCTGAACGTACTTTTTGCTTTTATCATCAGGAAAAACTTTGCCAGGATATCCGACTGTGGTTACTCCATTTTCATTGTGAAGGCAGATTAAATCATCTAAAGAAACAGCTGAAGTAATATGAGTAGAATGTGTTGTAATAAAAATCTGCCTTGCTTTATTTTGAGTCTTTTTTTGCTTTAAAAACTTTAAAAACTTATATTGCATGGCAGGATGTAAATGAGCTTCAGGCTCTTCAATAGCTAATACAGGAAAGATTTTAGAATTACTACCCATATAGTCTCCATCTGAATTTACCTGCATTTTTGCTAATAACAGGGACATGAAAATTAGATTATTATATCCTAAACCATTATGAGTCGCGGGTATTTTCATTTGTATTCCCGTGGTATATTCAACAATTAATTTTAAAACTGAGAACATTTCAACGTCTGAAATAGCTCCTTCAAAGTTTGGATTTGCGTTATTAAATGAGGCACCTGTTTCTTTGGCATAAGATAAAATTTGTTTTTTACCCTCATTCATTCTAATTTGAAGTTCGTCAATTAAAACATCTGCTTTTAATGAAAAGTCATTTCTTCTTCGCTTTATTATTTCGGCCTTTTCCTCATTCGTTATAGCCTTATCAATTTTAATTTCATAATCAATGAAAAAGTTAAAGACATCTCTTAGGAGTGTATTTCTTCCTGTTAGCATATCTCTTTCGACATCCCTTATTGCATCAAGGAACTGAAAATCAAATTTTTGAAGAGAATCATTTTCTGCTACCGTTTGATTTGATAAATTTCCACCCCATATTTTGAAGGTATAAAGTCTAATAAAATCTTGTTTGATTATGTTTAATGCTTTATCAATTGCTTTAGGATCTACATCTGATATTTCTTCAATAGATTTTTTATATTTAGTCAATTCCTTTTCAGGTAGGAAAAATTCATATGTAAGTAATGCTTCATAATTCGAATCTAACTTAGTAAGCCAAGTTGCAATCGTAACAAGGTCGTCAGGTTCTTCATTTTTACCTTTTTCTATTGTAACAGCAATGCTAACTTTTGGTGGATTTGCTTTAAGTTCAGCAATTGTAGTATTTTTATTAAAATCATCAATATCAAGTCGTTTGGAGGTTTGACAATCTATTACTAAAGATAATGCCTTAATCAAATTAGTTTTTCCTGCATTATTATGACCAATAATAACGTTTACTCCATCATTGAAAATAATTTCTTTGTCTTTGAAATTACGAAAATTTGTGATTTTTATTTTTGATATATACATTTTCTTGGTATTTTCTTATGTACAATTTTATTTTTATTTACAAAAACTCTATATTTCTCAGCAGTTGATTTTCATTTTTTACACTTGCCCATAACGACCGAGGCTATGCGCATCCTGCGGTTTGCGGGAGCTTTCACTTTCGCAAAGCGAAAAAGTGAAAGCGGGAGCAAAGACCGCTGAGTGCATGTCAACCAGCAGGTGAGCAAAGCGCGTGTTAGCGGTTAGGTGCTTTTGTATTAATACTTTTATGTGTATTTTTTTTAGGTTTTAGTTTGAACTCTATAGGAAGAACATACTTGTGACATATAGGTTTTCCGTTGCTGAAAGCAGGTTCCCAGTTTGGCATTAATTTGATAATGCGAATAGCTTCGTTATTTAACTTTTCATATTTTCCTCTCAAAATCTCTATATTTGAAATTTCTCCGGTTTCAAGTATGCAAAATGAAAGGATTACTCTGTCCTCTTGTATTTGTTCTATTGCTTCTTGCGGATATTCTAAATCCTTCGTTATAAATTTAAACAATTCTTTATTACTGCCAGGAAAAGTTGGCATTTTCTCAGTATAATCGAAAATTCTTGAAGTGGTGTCTGTTTCACATTTGCACCGTTTAAGAGAATCAGTTTGTCCAAACAGAATTGTTGATTTTATGGCAATTAGTAGAACAAGCAATATGAATTTATTCTTTTTCATTATGAATTGTATCTCGTTTTTTTAAGTTGTCGAAATAATAGAAAATTTCTTATAATTAATTCAAGTCAACTTCACATTAGTCATCAATTTATTCTGTTTCTTAGTCGATTGCAAGTAGGCTCTTTCTTTTTTTTGCACTTACCGCTAACAATTTATATCGGCACCTAGGTGACCTTATATAGACTTTAGCTTTAGCGCTTTTTATTATTATATACCTATAAATAAGTGGATTATTGTTTGTTAATCCTTTAATAAAGGTGCTCTTATTTATTTTTATTCTTTAGTTTGGATGTCACCTTATGGAACTATTCACTTTGTTCTCTTCTCGATTGTTGCAATGTGTACAAACCTCTGTTTTATCTCCAGCAGTGATCATATTCATACTTTATCCCTACTTCTTATGGCTATATTCTATTTTCACACTCCAAAAATACAAACACTTTTCAATTGAGCCAACAATAATTGTGTTTATTTTTGATATTAGATTAAAAATACTTATTTGTTGCTGATTTTAGTGCCAGTAGAGGCTATCGGTCGGTATTTTTGCTAAGTTGTAGTGAGTAGAAGTTCCAGGCAGGTATATAGCTGCTGCTATACTATGCAAGGATAGCTTGTGCGGTTACAAGGAAAACAGAGGGCAGTGCATTTTTAGCTTTAGGGAGTGTAATTACAAAGCGTTTTAGTACTTTTTTACCCCTTCATAGTACTTTTTCAAACCTACATAGTGGCTGGACGAAATGAAATAGTACTATTCTAAACCTACATAGTGGCTGGAAGAAATAGAATAGTACTATTCTAAACCTACATAGTGGCTGGAAGAAATGAAATAGTACTATTCTAAACCTACATAGTGGCTGGAAGAAATGAAATAGTACTATTCTAAACCTACATAGTGGCTGGAAGAAATAGAATAGTACTATTACGAAATGAAAAACCACTAACAAGAATTGTTAAGCAAAATACATATTGCTTATTAGTAGTATTATACGCTGATAGCCTGCTACGGTAGGCTTTGAATGCGAGTTTATTCAGTAAACAGCGACAGAAAAAAGAAAATCAATCAAAAAGAAAAAGCTTCTTAGCACTAAAACGAGCACGCATAGCGAGTCTGAACAAAAAGAAATATAGGATTGTTAGGTGCTTATATATAAAAATGCCCGGCGATAATGGTTGCATTTCACCCGTTTCAAAACCAATTCCCACATTCGCCCCGGTTACTATTACTGTTTTTCCAGTTTGGTCTGGTATATTTTGTTTTGTCCACATATTTTTTTCTAATTAAATGATTGTCTAAACTCCAATGGCGAAATTCCGTTTTTACTTTTAAATAACTTGCTGAACGACTGCGAGCGTTCAAAACCTAATCGGACGGAAATTAGGCTTATGGATAGTTTTCTAAGTCAATTGTAACTTTCAATTATTCTTTTCCTATGCTTAAAACCCCACTCCGCAATTACGATAGTCAAATCTTTGAGTGTGGAACCATACTCCGTAATTTCATATTCTACGGTAATTGGCTGGGTATTCAACACCTTTCTTGTGATGAGCTGATTTATTTCTAATTCTTTCAAATCTCTACTCAGCATTTTACCTGAAATACCTTTGATTTCTCGTAATAAATCGGAATATCGCATTTTTTCATAACAAAGGCAGGCGATTATCGACACTTTCCATTTGCCATTCAACAAGTCCATTACATCATGAATGGCCATTATCGTATTGGCACATTCCTTTGTTTGAGATATTTCTTTTTCCATCGTATGTTATATGGTTACTCGTATGTTACTATTACTTTTCGTTTCAAAGTTACTAAAAGTAACAATATTTCCGTAGTTTTGTTGCGTAAATTTTAAATAACAGGAAAATGAAAAAAAAAATTGTATTAATTACAGGGACTAACAGTGGATTTGGATGGCTTACAGCCAATAGTGTAGCGGCTTTGGGACACAAAGTCTACGCTACCATGAGAGATACTAACGGAAAAAATGCAGATAAAGCAAAAGCTTTGTCGCAAGTAGAAAACGTAACAGTTTTAGATGTTATACTAACGGATGAAGCAAGTGTAAAAAATGCTTTTAACACGATAATTGCTAAGGAAGGAACAATTGATGTATTGGTAAACAATGCAGGTTACGCTGGATCGGGTGTGGCCGAAAGCTTTACTACTGCCGATGTACAAGAGATGTTTGATGTTAACGTTATTGCCCCTTGGCGATTGATGAAAATGGCATTGCCAACGATGCGAAAACAAGCAGAAGGCTTAATTATTAATGTTTCAAGTGGTAATGGA
>Ga0302159_10000058_pt1 | contig 28035 bp, 27 predicted proteins | sample I_Fen_E1_2_FD_193504 | JGI IMG/M metagenome (GOLD analysis project Ga0302159, IMG submission 193504) | Peat permafrost microbial communities from Stordalen Mire near Abisko, Sweden - I_Fen_E1_2 | ecosystem: Environmental > Terrestrial > Soil > Wetlands > Permafrost | place: Sweden: Abisko... | reverse complement strand
GTAACTACTCGTGTGTGTGTGTGTGTGTGTGTGTGTGTGTGTGTGTGTGTGTGTGTGTGTGTGTGTGTGTGTGTGTGTTAGGAATTTCTTCCAAACATACAAGTTTGTTTATATTATTTATGTTTAATGAGCTTTTGTTCATAATCGCTTTTCTGAAAATATTTACATTTCGCATGATTCAGGAGCCAAAGATAAATAGTTTTTTTGATTCTCACATAATGTTTCTCTGTATTTAACATATATTTGTTATTTTGGTGGTGGTTTATTTCGCTTATATATAATAAGGTGTAGTTTTGTTAGTTTTGTAGAGTTGGGTGGATTATATATTTCTTTATAAAGAGAGTTGTTTAATAGGATTCTTTGGATATTTTTTGTGGGTTCATAAAATTGATGAGGATTGTTGCGGGGAATTTTGTGGGCTATATTGAATTTTATTTACTCAAAGAAGCACTTTGATATAGTCAAAGGTGTGACTAATCAACAACGTTCTAAAGCTAAACAAAATTCCGCGGCCGCGAAAATAACGCCCGCGGAATTTTGTTGTTAAGTTGTTATCTACTATATTTGCGTGAAAGATATTGCCTTATGAAGTTTTATAATCGCGAACAAGAGCTGGGGCTATTGACTCAAACAAGAGAAATAGCATTCAATAATCATTCTCAGATGAGTGCTTTAACCGGACGCAGACGTATCGGTAAGACAAAGTTGATTTTGAGAAGTTGTGAGGATTCCCTTACTGTGTATCTCTTTGTAAGAAGAAGCAATGAAGCAACATTATGTTCTCAATTTGCAGAAAATGCAAGCCGATCACTAAATACCTATATCTCTTCTGAAGTTACTTCATTCGTGAGCCTCTTTGAAACATTGATGACTATCGGTAAAAATTTAGCGTTCAATTTGGTAATTGATGAATTCCAAGAATTCTTTTATATCAACCCCTCAATATATAGTGGAATGCAGGATGTTTGGGATAGATATAAGGATACGACTCATGTAAATTTTATAGCCAGCGGTTCGGTATATACGTTGATGCACCGAATCTTTATGGAATACAAAGAGCCTCTATATGGACGTTGCGATAGTATTATCAAGTTGAAGCCGTTCACCACCTCTGTCATCAAGCAAATATTAGTCGATTATTATCCGAATTATACGAATGACGATCTGCTGGCTTTATATACTTTCACCGGTGGTGTTCCTAAATACATTGAGTTGTTGCTTGATAAAGGATGCTACACGATGGATACAATGGTTGATTGCATTATTAAGGAGAATTCTATTTTCATTGAAGAAGGAAATGTGTTGCTCATTCAGGAATTTGGCAAAAAGTATGGCAACTATTATGCGATCCTTTCTGCCATCGCTTCAGGGAAGAATACTGCTGCTGAGATATCAGAATCTATTGGTAACGTCAGCGCCGGTGGTCTATTACAACGCATGGAAGAGGATTATGAAGTTATAGCAAAAAAAAGACCCATCTTAGCAAAAGAAGGTACACAAAACGTGCGGTACGAAATTACGGATAATTTCCTGCGTTTCTGGTTCAGGTATATTGTGAAACATCAAGATTTTGTACAATCAGAACTATTTACAAAGCTTGCTGATGTTGTAAAAGCTGATTATCCAACCTATTCCGGATCAACTTTAGAAAGGTACTTTCGCGAACAACTGAGAGAAAAGCAAATCTATAAGAATATCGGTTCCTGGTGGGAAACCTCAAAAGGCAAGGATACTGATCAGAATGAAATAGATATTGTCGCTATTTCTGCCGATGTGCCTAAAGTGTTTATCGCTGAAGTGAAGCGACAACGCAAAAACTTCAAGCCGGAACTATTCCAACAGAAAGTGGAAGCGATTCGTACTAAACTTTTCTTTAAGTACGAGATAGAAACCGCGTGTTTGACGCTCGAGGACATGTGACGATGAGACCCAAGTATCCTATTAAAAAATTATGCATGCTGAATATTTGGCTTGTTGTTACTTGTGTCTTGTTTGTATTTGCTTTTGTTATCGTTTACTTGGGAATGAAGGGCTTTCAAGTTGCTATTATTGTTTCTTCATTATCATTGGTTGTTTTGACTCTATCGGGGTATGTGAATATTCTGTGGTTCTTGCTGTTTGCGAAACAATTAGTGGCTTACTCTCCAAATTCAAGATATAGGTATTACTTAAGCTATGCTTTTACCTGCTTGATATTTTTGATAGTTGTCACCTTCTATAATCATTTAACCCGGCAGTCTACAAGTTTAATAGACGTAATCAGTCTTATTGTTATTAGCATATTTGTAAATACACTTATTGTTACATTTCAAAATTACATTGTTTTGCAAGAGGCAAAAGTGAATTCCGATATGGAGAATTCACAACTTAAAGCTGCAAATGCGGAAGCTGCTAATCTGTTGCTCAGGCAGCAGATACACCCTCATTTCTTATTCAATGCACTTAATATTCTCAAATCTTTGTATAAGATAGACCCTAAAGCTGCCGAGGAATATTTAGTTCGTTTATCCGACTTTCTCCGGGCGGCTGTATCAAGCAATAACATAAAAGTAGTACGACTGAAAGATGAATTGAAACTCTGTCAGGACTATCTAAGTATGCAGAAAATACGTTTTGGCGATGCTTTGATTTGTTCTATCTCTATTGACGAAGCTACATTGGAAAGTGGCTTTGTTCCGTCATTCTCTATTCAACCGCTATTGGAGAATGCCATAAAGCATAATGAGCTTACCGAAGAGTTCCCGCTTCATATTATGATCAAGCAGGACGGCGACCGAATCAGAGTGTCCAACAATCTTAAATTGAAGCACACTTCGGAAGCATCTACCGGTAGCGGATTGGCAAATTTATCTGAGCGATATCGGATTTTATCAAACGATGAATTACTTATAGAAACGGATGATACCGAATTTTCTGTAAGTATCAAAGTATTGGACCGTAAAGCTTTTATGCAGAAGCCCTTTTAATATTGACACCTATTAAAATTCATTGAAGATGGATATTGTAATTATAGAAGATGAAAAAATCACGGCTTATGAGTTGACCCAAACAATTATGGATTTGGAACCGGATGCGAAGATAGTGGCAATATTGAGCTCTGTTAAAACCGCATTGGCTTATTTCCAAAGAAATGTTTTTCCCGATTTAATATTCAGTGATGTACAGTTGGGTGATGGGCTTAGTTTTGAAATATTCAAAGCAATCAAAATATCGGCCCCGGTTATTTTTTGCACAGCTTATGATGAGTATGCTCTGGATGCATTTAAAACGAATGGTATCGATTATATTTTGAAACCGTCCACCTCACAGACGATTGCTGATGCTTTGGCAAAATATCGCAATTTACGTCAAACATTTTCTGATGGGGAGAATAAATACAAAGCAGTGTTGGAGGCATTAATAAATAGAGATGCCCCAAAATCCGCATCCATTCTGGTGTATCAAAATGAGAAGATCTTACCGATAAGGTTAGAGAACATTGCTTTGTTTTATATTGCTGATGAAATAACGCATTTGCTTACTTTTGATGCCAAAACATATGGGGTCAATAAAAATCTGGAAGAATTGGAGCAACTGTCCGGTAATGATTTCTTTCGGGTAAACAGGCAATACCTCATAAACAGAAAGGCTGTAGTAGATGCCTCACGCTATTTTTTGCGAAAACTATCAGTCAACATATCCGTATCCTATAATAAAGAAAAAATATTGGTTAGCAAAGAAAAGATACCTCAGTTTTTAGCCTGGCTTGAAAGGAGGTAATTCCCCTTGAAAAACGCATGATTCCCCTCTTCTTTTGTCCGTTTCGGCTATTCTCTATTAGCACGGCGCATTCAAAAGAATCATCTTTGTATCATCAAAGAATGTAAGTTGGGTAAATAGTAGTATCAATGAGAATGCGGAAAAAGGTTGTTGCTTTCATAAATAGTACTTTGTGTAAAATGGAACTCTATTCTATTTTACTATTGATTCCCGCTGGTACTATTTCAGGACAAATGCAGAAACCCTCCGGCAGGGGAGACAGCTTAACAATCCGGAAGAAGGACCTAATTGATGTGTTGCATAATAAGTTTAAAACTCATTTGCGTAAAGATAGCACCATGCAAAATAGTAAGCGGGTGCGTATTTCAATCATGCCCATAGACCATCAATATTTAGTTAGTTGCAATACCAATATCAATTTTGATAAACTGAAAATGCATTTATCCGGTGCCACCCGTTGCTATAATTTCCCTACAAATATATACAGCATGGGCAATAACACCTCTTTGGCGGACGTACGATCAATTCAATTTTCTTATTTGCGGGCTTACCAGATTGTCTTTCGTGAATTAGTTCCCCATTTATTTGCCGGAATCGGATATAATATAGATTACCACTGGAACATAAAAGCTAATTTAGCTCCGGGTGAAGTATCAACGGATTTTGATAAACTTCAAAAAGGTTCCAATTCTGTTTCTTCAGCAGTTTCTTTTAACGTGCAGCTTGACAATCGAGATAACGCTATAAATCCTCAAAACGGAACTTATATAAATCTGCAATACAGACCGAATCTGTCACTGTTCGGCAGTACCCGAAATTGGCATTCATTGCTGGTTGATATACGGCATTATATACCGGTCTTTCACCGTAGCGTATTAGCATTATGGGGTTACAGCAACATCACATTAGCCGGTACTCCTCCTTATTTGGATCTGCCAAGTATCGGATGGGATGATTGTTCCAATACGGGTAGGGGATATTCCCCCGGTAGATATACCGGTAGGAATTTAGTCTACTTTGAGTCGGAGTATCGATTTCCATTAACTTCCAACGGACTTCTAGGAGGCGTTGTGTTTGGAAATGCAGGATCACTTCTTAAAAATGTGTCAAGCGAGTTACATACTATCATTCCCGGAGCAGGTGCAGGATTGCGAATTAAAATGAACAAATATTCAAATACGAATGTGGCTCTCGATTTTGGCTTTGGCGTTGCCGGTTCATGGAGCTTTTCTCTTAATTTCTGTGAGACGTTTTGATTCTTTAAAATAGGTCGGATAAAACAATAAATAATTGTATTTTTTTTGTAAATGTGTATTGTTTTATCTCTTTTTTAGTTACATTTACTGATCATTTCTTAATTATGATGATGCAAAGACCTAATTGTAATATAATGAATTTTATTTCTGAAAGTAAACTCGATGAGTTATTAAGCGATAAGCTTGATTTCTTGTTCATATTGAATATGGATGGGAATATTATTGAAATGAATCCAGCCGTTAATTCTATTCTCGGATACACTAGCAAGGACCTGAATGATAAAAATCTTCTTACTGTATATTCTTCCTCTTATAGAGAAAAAGTCGGTGCTGTTATTCCTTTGGCAATAAAGGGAGATATTTCCTCTTGTCCATACCCTTTCGTCACAAAGACGGGTGAAATCATTCCGGTCGATACCAAATTTTATATTGGATGGTGGAATGAAGAGAATGTTACTGTGGCTGTCAGTACCAATCTGGCTGCACAATACTTTTCAAAAGAGGTTTTTTACAGTGTATTCAATGGCTCTCAGATAATGATGGCTATCAGTACGATTGATTCTAACATTGTTTTTAATGTAAACAATGCTTTTATAGAAACATTGGGGTACACTTTGGAAGAAATTTCCGGTAGGACTATTCATGAATTGGGCATATATTATAATTATTCTCAAAGAGAGACTATGCTTGAGCAATTTGCAGTAAAAGGAAGAGCGGAAGGAGAAGCAACGATAAGGGCAAAGTCGGGAGAATTATTGGAATGTATGTTCTCATTTGAAAAGATAAAAATAAAAGATGAAAACTACTTGCTGGTAGCTGTAACAAATATTAGCCAAAGAAAGCAGATGGAGGAGAAGCTAAAGCATCTTAATAACCAGCAGAAAATGCTGGCTGATGTGGCACAACTTCTTAACAAGCCTGGTGATTTTGATGATATCATCAATACAGTATTGAGGTTAGTCGGTCTACATTCAAATGTCAGCCGTGCTTATATTTTTGAAAATACCATGGATGAGCAGTTTACCAGTAATACTCACGAATGGTGTAATGAAGGAATCTTAGGGAAAAAAGAGGTCTTTCAGATGCTTCCCTTTGCAAACGTTCCTTCATGGAAGAAGATATTGAGCGAGGAAGGTCGTCTCTTTTCAGAGAATATTCAAGAATTACCTCAGGATATGATTGATATATTAGAGCCTTTACATGTGAAATCGATATTGGCTTATCCGATATATATACAAAGTCGTCTTTGGGGATTTATGGGATTTGATGAATGTTTCAAGAACAAAATTTGGATGGAAGATGAGATCAATTTGCTTTTGACCGTAACGAATAATGTGGCGAATGCCTTGGAACGAAAACTTTATTTGAATCAATTTCAGGATAGTGAACTGCGGCTTAGGCTAGCATTGAGTGGTGCAAGAGAGGGTATGTGGGATTGGAATCTTCTGACGGATGAAGTTTACTTTTCCGATACTTGTTATACCATGCTCGGTTATGAACCCGGTGAATTGTTAAAAATGGGGGGGCATTGGCAAGACCTTGTTCATCCGGATGATTGGGCTAAAGTGTCGCAGATTTTTGAGAATCATGCAAAAGAAAATACGGATTATTACGAGAGTGTCTTTCGGGCTAAAGATAAATCAGGCGAATGGAAATGGATTTTAGACCACGGGAAAGTGATCGAAAGAGACAAGGATGGTAAGGCCATTCGAGCTGTGGGTACTCATATTGATATAACCAAGCAGAAAAAAATTGAGCAAGATTTGCAGGGTTTACTTGCGACCAAAGACAAGCTTTTTTCTATTATTTCACACGATCTTCGCGGTCCGATTGGTAGCTTTATGCAAATTATTGAGCTTTTGACCGATGATATGGATCTGACTCCTGACTTGCAGGCAAGCCTTCTTAATGAATTGAAGGGAATGTCGAAAAATACATTCTATTTGTTAGAGAATCTACTCAATTGGTCGAGATCTCAGCGAAGTGAGATTGTTTGTAACCCTAAATCGATCATTGTTAATGAGTTGATTACTCAAAATATATCGTTGCTCTCTGTAGAGGCAAGACAAAAGTCAATTGATATTAAGTTTGAAGAGAAAGCAACTTATGAAGCCTATGCGGATTATGATATGATTAATTTGGTGGTTCGTAATTTGCTTTCCAATGCTATAAAGTTTACCCGACAACAGGGACAGATTACAATAAGTCTTTCCAAACAGAGTGGATTTGTTGAAGTTGCGGTTGCGGATAATGGTGTGGGTATGTCTCAAGAGACAATCGATGATTTGTTTGTTGATGATCAGTTCCATACCACTTATGGCACTAATCAAGAAAAAGGCTCCGGCTTGGGACTTGTATTGTGTGGCAATTTTGTTTCGCGAAATGGAGGAACGATCAGGGTTGAAAGTAAGTTGGGAGAAGGAAGTCAATTTATCTTTACGGTTCCTACTAATGGTTGATTCTTTTGCCAAGCTGCTTGCTTGTTCTTTTCTTCTTTGTACACACAAAGAAGAAAAAGAACCAAAAGAAGAAAAGTGCCGTCTGTCACTCCAAAGCTACTCCGAGTCACCTTTGTGCTAAAACGAACAAACGCCCTCGCTGCGCTCACTTAAACGTGTTCGTTTCTTAACGCCCAAAGCTGGCTCTACGCTCACGTATTCTAAGTCTAAACCAAGAAAACGAGCGAATTTTATTGTTAAATAAGTTGAATATATTTATTGCTGGTTTCTTATTTTCTGATATTCCATAGTTTGTACATATGGAGTGCCTCTTTTTACTACAGCAAACATTCTTTCTACAAGTTTAAATTTGACAGCATTAAGTATAACCCCATAAACTTTCCCTTCCTTTTCTTTTCGATTGAAGTAGTGATTGATTTCTGTGTCATACCTTACTGCACAGCATGCTGCTAAACTAAGATCGGATTTTAATTGCCTGTTTCCCAGCTTAGAGACCCTTGTCTTACCTTTTATGCTTGTCCCGGAGGTATATTCAAACGGAGCAATACCCAAATAACAAGCATATTGGCGTGCTGTCTGAAACTTTTGAAAATTATTGGTGGATACTAGTGTATTAATGGCATTTACTCGGGCTATGCCTACGATACTAGTCAGCAATTTATAATTGACAAATAAAGCATCATCTTCCTCGATGATATTTCTCATTTCTTTGTTGATATCTTCTATATCTGTTTCCAAGTATTTTAGCATGTCTTCCGCCCGCTTGTAACTTTTATCTTTATCTTTCTTTTCATTAAGAAATGATTTATATTCGGCTGCCTGACGAACATACCGTTTACGTTCTGCTTGCAATGCTTGTAAATGATACATTATATTGCTTGAAAGATGGGAATAAGTCAATTCTTCACGATGCAAATAACAAAAATACGCGATACGTGATGCATCCACTTTATCATTCTTTCCACGTACAAGTCCCATTGAACGCTTGATATTCAAAGGATTTTCCAAACGATAATCAATCTTTTTCTTTTCTAGAAATACACACAGATCGAAACAATATATCCCTGTGTATTCCATACAAATAACAATGAATGGTAAGGATATTTTTTTATCCTTAAACCACTTTAATAATGATTTATAGCCTTCTTCATCATTAGAGATGAGAAGATGGCTATCATTGTCGGCCTTCTTCTTTGCTGGATCATAAACGACAACGTCTAATGTTTTTTTTGAGACGTCAATGCCAATAAACCATTTCTTTTTCATAATTTTGTTCTTAATGATTATCTAGAGTTAACCATAAAGTTGATTAATCTAAAGCCTTTAATAGGTAGTGATCTAAGATTCTAGTTGGATCTGTCAACTGAAAAGGAAAGAAGGACTAATGCGTGAGGTAGTCCTATATACTAGCTTTTACGATAGTTCACCTTCATTCCGTGGTTAACTCTTTTTCACTTACAAAGATATTTATTCTTTTTGATTAACTCATTTACAAAACTAAAGGCTTTTACATGAAGGCCGGAAGGGAGAATGAGAGAATCCTTTTCCCTTTTTTCCTCTTTCTTTTTGCTCCGCTCGCTTCGCATTGCTCCGTAGGTTACTTTGAGATTTCTCTTTCTTTTCTTTCCTGATTTTTGTTACCTATATATAAGGTACATATAATGTAGGTGTCGGTAGCTCAAAGATATTGGCAAATCTATTCCTTTTTTGAATAATGGAAGCTTATCGTTCTTCAGACCAATTTGTCCGGTAATGTTTTCCCCCGACCATTTTATCATCAGGAAGAGCATTTGCCGCTTTTTCGAAAGCACGGTCTATGATTTGTAACTTTCCCTGTTCCGGCTCTTCAAAGGCTGCACATTGTTCAAGATAAGCATTTAGTTCATTAAAATCTTCTCCGAATAAGTTGTTACTGCTGCAAATTTTTGCGAATAAAATGGCTTCTTTATAGGCTTAGTGCAAAATTTTTGCGAATAAGACAACTTCATGGCTAATAATTTATTCTTGAGCCCGACATAACATAGCCTAAGACCTCTTCTTTTAACTAAGGTACTTTTTTGCAGAAGTTATTTAGTTGTCAAAGATAAAAGATTTTCTTTTGCGTCGGGAGCATGCTGAAAAATTGGACCAACTATCTGGCAATTATCCAATTCTTTACAGTCACCACAGGTGCTAAATCCTTTTTTATATACACATTTGCGGATTTCGCAATAATCGCTGCAATACGCAAATTTCACTCCATCTGCACGACAGCCCATACAATTTATGGTTGCTGCTGTAATTTCCGGTGCATTGTTCATTACACTCCACTTTTGGGCGGTCTTTTCTCTTAACTCATTGTCGTTTCTGACAGTGGCTATGCGGGCATCGCAACTTTCGCAATCTAATCCGCAACATGCAATTAATTGTTTCATCATTGGGTGCAAAGTTATTATTTTTTCTCAAAGTTTTAATTCGGGTAGGTTATTAATGACTTCTTTCAGGTGTTGCTGACAGATTTGTAGATTCTGCAATGCAAACGCATAAGTAATCATTTTCTGATTACTTTTGCGTTTGCATTGCAGAAATAGAGAAAATACTTCTTCTTTTCATAACTGATTATATGTCTATTCTCATGTCTTCTATTGCTGTTACTTATATATAATAGGTGTACATATAATATAAGTGTCGTCAGCACAAAGAGATTCGCAATTCTATTCTTTTGTTTGAATAAGTGAAGTCTATCGCTCTTTTTACGGACAGTTGTTGCACGCTTTGGGATCATGAAGTGAAAAATCGGTAGAGTATATTATTTGATTTACGTCAAAAACGGCAACTTCTGAGGAATAATACAATTTGTATTTCCACTTATTATTTTTGTAAGCGATCTATTAATGTCTTCTTTACTATCTCATATCCTTGCATAGGATCAAATATTTCACCAGGTCTTATCAAACTTTGAATATCGCCTAGAAACTCCGGATCACGCATTTTTTCTTCCATATTAGCAATAAACAGTTTATAGGTAGGCGGTTGTGAAACCACAAACTGCATATAGTGTTTGTAGCAGCGAATAACTTCATCTGCATTTACGTCCGCTATTGTCAATGCTTTATATAGATCATACAAGTCACGTCCTTTGCGACGTTGGTACAAAGCACGCAATTTCGTTCCTATCAGTTCGTCCAACTGATAAGTAAGAATTCTACAATCCCCCTTGTACCACATATTATTAACGGAAAACGGTACTTCATTCATAGGTAATACGTGAAAATGTTCTTTGCAGTTAATTTCCACTTTCAGATGAATGGGTACAACCGGAGCTATTTCCGACTCTAATCGGAATACCAGTGTATTGTTGTTTTTCTTCTGCTTTACTTTGGGTTCACCAAGAAAAGATAACACGTCCCTTATATGGTCATAAGTCTCTTTTATGGATTCGGCATTCACCTGAACAAGATCGAGGTCCTCACTATACCGTGGCTGAGGAGACAGGTATAATTTATGTAATGCGGTACCCCCACGGAATGCAAGGTGCATTGCAAGATAATCATCTTTATATATTTCAGTCAAAGCCCTGCAAATCAAAAGGTCCTGTTCAACTTGTTCGGACGCAGTCCACGGCACGGTTTCACGCCATTCTCTTATAGCAAATTCGGGAATCATTCGTCTATTTCTATTTTTTGGTTAATAATTACTTTCCATCTGTCATTTAATTCACATCCATCAGTCGATTTCTCCACTTTAAAAGGAATCTTTCGAAAGACCATGTCTGCAGATTTTGCGCATCCATACAATATATCAGCCTGTTTTTTGTCTTCAAGCAAGAACTCTATGATGTATCCTAACCGTTGTATGACAGGAGCGGTTGTAAACATGAAGAAATCAGCATGAACGCGATTAAAGTCAACGGATTCAATCAGCTCATTCAACACTGTACAAACCCGATTCAAACCTCCCACATTTTTTTCAAAAGCAACCAAATCCACAGCGGTAAGTTCAGGAGAAGAAACATTGATATACCCCGTTTGCGTTTTTTTTTGTTGGATATACGCTGTCGGAATCTCTTTCCGGGATACAAAAACGATACTGTTTCCATTTTTCATAACATCTCTCAATGTCGGAGATGTTGTCATTACGGTAAATGTCTGAGGACTTTGGTGCGAAGCACCATAAAAAACAGCCGCATTCAACAAAGCAACGTAGTACTGGCGGTTTACAAATTTCATGAAGGCATCCATAAAAAAGACAGGAGGAATTATTCCTTTCAACGCAAATTCAGTAGGAATTACCACATAGAAATTGCGCCAAGGGGAAATAATAATTTTTCTCACGGCTAACCGATGCAAAGAGCTTTTAATATAATTTTTACTCATAGACGGAAAATGTTCCTCTATATCCATCTTGGTAAACGTATAATACCCTCTTTGAGGCATCTTCTCAATCCATACAGATAAACTTTCAGATGTTGCTGACATATTTGTATAATTCTGCAATGCAAACGCAAAAGTAATCATTTTCTGATTACTTTTGCGTTTGCATTGCAGAAAAAAGAGAAATTACTTCTTCTTTTCATAACTGATTATATGTCTATTCTCATGTCTTCTATTGCTGTTACCTATATATAAGGTGTACATATATAATAGGTGTCAGCAGCATAAAGATATTAACAATACTATTCCTTTGAATAAATGAAGTCTATCGTTCTTTTTCTAAGACAAATTTGCCTTGCTCCGTACTTGTCCTGCTACTTGTCCTACATAATAAAAAGTAGCTGTAATAGCCCTCCGCTTCCGGTAAGTGTGTCTTTTCGTATTCTCACATTTGTGAGACTTGCATCAAAGATATTTGCAATAAATATTTTTAGATCAAGAAGAGATCATAGATTTGCACAATAATAATTGTCTAACACTAAAAGTTGCCGTTGTATGTCTGAAACGAAAAAGCCCAAAGCAAACATTCTTCAACAACACCTCGCCCACTCCCCTATGAAGTCTGTAAAGAAGACAACGGGAGCTATTCGTTTGTAACCTCGCTGGGAATAAATATGATCCACACATGCAGCAGCGGATCATTCATCACAACACGCGCATCTTTTCAGGTGCGAGACCCGGATTATCTTTATCTTCCAAATCAATGCATAGTACTCCTGTATAGTCGGTGATTGATTGACTATTACGCACGATGCAAATGACTGATTGGGTGAAATAGTCCAATGCCCGTTTCATTGCTGCTTGTTTCTTGGGATCCGTTTCGGCGCACATCAATTCTATTTGACGTTTATACTTACCGCTACGGATTTCTGTGTATAATTGATTAAAGGCTATTATGTCATATGGATTTATTGCTTTTGGAGATGTAATATAGTCATTTAGTAAATGTTTTATATACAGGAACATACCATTCCAATAGCATAAAGAAAGCACTCGCCAAATGGTTCAAAATAAACCGCTTGGCGAATTTTGCATGAAACAATATTATTGTGAACCTAAGATGTTATTTCTTTTTCAAAATTAAGTTTGCCTTCTATGGCACCATTATCTAGAGTAAAAATTCCCGAAAGATTCAATCTACCTGGATAGTCTTGGTGACCAAAACCACCTGCTAAAAATATCTTATTACCACTTACACGCCAAATAATAGATAAATCCTCTTTCTCAAGCCATTGCTGTAATTGTTCTTTTCTTATAAGCAAACCTGGAATACTGTTGTAATTTACGGATGGATCAAAACAAATCATTTGATCGTCATTATCTACAAGCTCTCCTTCTTTTGATGAAAATTTTAACTTTAATCCATCTTTAATAATTTTTGTAGGTCTATTATATTGAATAGGCAATGTTTTTGAGCAATCAAATTCCTCTTCCCAATTAAAAGATTCTGTTGTCCTATGCACTTCTGTATTTAATTTTCCTGTTTGGTCATTGATTTTGATCCAATCCCCTCCCAAATAGTAAGGACTATCGGAAAATGAAAATGCAGGAGACCAATAATATTCTCGACTAAAAATATTATACATACTTCTCACTTCGGGTAGAGAAACGCTATTAAGATCTTTGTTTAAAATATTTTGAAGCGTATGTAAATCCTTTTTTTTCACCAAATAGCTCGTTACATAAAGAGACAGTTGCCTCTGCTTATTATTTAAGTTATCGTCTCCTATCGTTAGTGGTTCTTTCCATGTTGGATTTATATCTAACCAAAACCAAGAATTTCCAATATTATCTTTTACTTCAATAATATTTTTAGGAGAAGGTATGTCTTGAAAATTAGTAACCCATGCTTTATTAGGGATATCCCATGGAGAATATTGAGTATTGAACCACCAATGATCAACCGGCTCTTTATACTTATTCGCTTGTATATCTCTAATTACTATTGATGGATCTATATCCCTAACATAGGGATACCAAGGACCATCATAAGGAATCGTTTTTTTGCGGGTATTCCAATTTGATTCATCATAAAGCAAACACTGATCTGAGACTTGTGCTAATAATTCGTAAAATACAATCCACTGATACTTTTTGCCAATGCGTTCTTTGTTACCAGTAGCACGACCAGAACCTTGCTCTGAATCAAAATTACTAAAAAGCTTAGAGTCATATCCAATTTCAAAGATCCGCTGGACAGCATAATTGCTCAGTTTATCATAATTTATTTTCCAATGAGAGAAAGCATTTTGAAAAGTATAACGTCCAAAGTCACCATAATATCCTGTTCCTTTTCCATGTTCTGTAGTCATTGAACTAAGAATGGCTGTTATGCCCCATTTTCTCATTCCATAATTTCCAGTTTTGCCTTTGGGCTGATACTTTTTATCTATTTCTTCATTAGAGGGGAACTTTTTAGGTAATGCCTTACTCTTATAAGGAGGACGAATCTTAGCTATTTGAATTTTAGGATTAGGGTTATGATATAATGAATACTCAATAATTTCTCGAGCATAATCTCTAAGAAGTATGTGTGAATATACTTCATTCTTATCAAAAACTTCATTATAAACATATTCGGCCAAAGCCACAAGTTCTTCATATTTCTCAGTCCTTAATGCACACCCATAAGCCATAGCGTAAAGCCGTTCAGCGACATATGGATCATTTACGCCTTTAAATTCATCCAATAAAATAGGAATTAGATAAATTTTATGTTGCAATAGACACACCAATGCCTTTGTTGCTGCATCTCTCAAATATCGATTTGAACTGGTAAGAAACCAACTAATAGCAATACTGCCTAAAAGAATAGAATCATCATCAATATAAGATGTATCTTCTTCATTCCAAGCCCAGTCTATTAACCGTTTTATAGCATTAGGATCAGTATTTTCACCATATTTACTTTGAAGCCATGTCGTCCAAAACGAATCTCGTTTTGGTAAGGAGTACTTCATTAAAAAAGAATGCAACCATCTAGCATTAAAATAAAGACCAGGCTTCATCGCAGACGAAATAATAACATCTAGAAAAAGATGGAATAAATAATTTTTCTGCATTATTACCCTTTTTATATATTCTCTAGAACTATCTCCAAACATTGGGTCTTTGCGCCAAATTAAAGATTGAATGAATCCTTTTGCAATTATATCATTATCTTTTATGCTTGGTAATACTTCAAATAATTCTTTATTCACTCGTTCAGGCAATTGAATAGACATAGATTCAACCAAGTTTTGATTCCACTGCAATTTATCAACCTTAGTTAATTCATACAATTTACCAGATTGAAACGATAGTTCCGGCTGTTTAGTATTCAAATATTTATCAAATAAAATAGACACAGTTAGATGATCCTGAAATCGTTGATATGCAAAAGATATAACATCTATGTCAATGATATTACCTTCTCCATTAGGTTCTTTACGTATGTCATTATTAAAGATTCCTTCTGATATAAGTCTTTTAAGATATGGCTCTGAATTATTACATACTTTTTTAAAGACCTCATTTGCAATTTCATCGGCTTCATCATATGTAACAAAATCTTTATCATCTTCAATCATCTTTGAAACTAAAATTTCAATAACATTTTTTACAAGAGGCTTCTTTTCATCATAATATAACTCTTCTGGACGTGCTAATTTTAAGTTGATACTATCCAAATAGTAGTCGAAGATAGCAGTAAATCCTTTATAGCCAGGGGGTATTTGATGCAATTTCCTCTCAAATAGTGATTTACAAAAAAGTTTTAAAAATAGAGGATTTTGAAATTCTGGATCTAATAACGGAGAACCTGGTTGTATAATATCATAATATTCAAAAAAATGTTTGGCAGCATAATAACCGTTTTCAACAAAACCTTTATGTTCTACTCTTGAAATAAGATCACCTGTTATTTCATCTGCAGGTGCAATAAGTTTTTCAAAAGAACTTCGGATACTGACAACTAGTCCTAACCAAGGATGTTTCTCTATAGATTGAATAAAGAATTTTAATCTTTTAGGCCAAATAATCTTCCCATTACCTTCATTAAGTGCATCGATAAAAATGATAATGCGGGAGCGTTGACTCTCAGCTTTAGCATTTAGCACATCTAAAAAAACGAAGTCATCCAACTTACTTTTATGCAATTGGTTATACAATATTTGTGTCCAAGGATTGTCTAGATTTGTAAAATTTTCTCCTAGAAGCAACAAACTTTGCAGTCCTTTTCCCTTCCTTTTATTTACAATATCAGCTAGAAGATGAGACTTTCCCATGCCCGCATTACCTGTTATTAGCAAAAATGGATGATTTATTAAATTGCAAGTAGTACTTCCTAAAAAATCATACAACTTTTGAGTACTAGCGATAAATGATAGTAAAAGTCTATTTCTCGCATTTGAATGAGATTTGGGATTCTTACCTTGTCCATAAAACAAATCTTGAAAAGAAGATAAAATAGAATTAAGTTCTTGCTTTAGTTTATCTAAAGGAATAAAATCATTTCCAATAAAAGATAGAGATTTATAAGTTTTCTTGAATTCACCATATTTGTTTGCTAGTTCTGGCAATATCATTTTTATTTCATCGTCCTTCTCTATTATTTTATATTTTTCAAAGAAATCGTTATAATAATTATCTACTTGTATCTTAAAATTGTTATCTCTTGCCAAACTATCAAATATTTTCGCAATGGGGAGGTCAAAATTCAGTTCTTTGGTATATCTCGCTCCCAAAGAACTAATACTTTCGTTGTTTTTACTTTCAAACCATTCATCAGTAAATTCTTCCTGATTAAACCAAAAATATTTTAACCCTTCATTCTTTTTTAAAGCTAATTTTTTTACTAATTCGGAACTACCCCAATACTCAAATGAAGTATTTATTCCTTTATTTTGTGCATAAGATTTCCACTCTTCTATTTTTTTTACCCATTTATCCAGCATAGATGATTTGCCTTTAATTTTTGGATCAGGCATATCAAGAGGTGAACATATATAATATTTTATTAGAGATGGATGATTGTTAATAGCTGTTTTAACAGATTTATCTATTTGGTTCCATTGAGTCGAAGAAAAGCTTACTGTAAAATACTTTGCCTGCCACATAACCAAACTACCATCTGCCATTTCCCAATAGCATTCTTTGCCACCATCGGGTTTTCCCATTCTTCGAAAACACTTTTGGTTCTCAAACTTTTCTCTTGAGGCTAATTGACAAATTAATTCCTCAAAACCATCATTGAGACTATTATTTAACGGACGTATATTATTCCAATTGATAGACATATTTTTTTGTTGCTAACTAACTATAATGTATGCTTTGCGTATTTTTTTAATAAAGTCACAATCTATTTAATAAATTGGTCATTATATATAAATTAAAATCAAAGTTACATAAATAATTTATACCGTTGATTTTTTTTGCAAAAAAATAATGAAGTAATAATAATATTAAATATAGTAGATAATTTATGCTTCTTTTTCTCCCTATTTTTTTCCCGCACCAACTACCCAAACAGCTCCACCGCCTTCTTGTAAGCCTCACTGAGTTTCTCTGCGTAGTGATTTTGTGCATAGCCTGCTCCATTATAAGCCTGTGCAAAATGACTCCAATTGCATTGGCGAAGGGGTGCCAGCAGATTGTTATTCTTCAAAAAGGCGACTGTTAGTTTGAGTTGTTGGTATTCGCTCTCTGCCATTAACTTTACAAATTCGTGTATGTTGGCGATGCCACATTGACTGTGATTGAAGCCCATTATTTGAAAAAGTCCCCAACTTGCCGAGCTGTAGGCCGCTTCTTCGTTGATGCTACAAGCACGCTTCAATCGGGCGTATTCATTCTGTCCGCCTTGATATTTGCTGCGATCCCATTTAGGATAAAGGATGTCTGCATTGCCGTTGGCGTGTTGCATGGGGTTGATTTTGCGAATGAGGAGCTGCTTCCAAAAGATGTGCCCTTCAAAAAGGATGGTGGGCTTACCGGGAGCAATGAAGCCGCCTCGTCCTGCTGTTTCTACTACTTGCACCGCCTTTAGGGCAGCAGGAGGGATGTTGATGCTTTTAGCGACTAGCAATATTTCTGTATTGGTGAGGGTGATGCCGGGTATTTGTGGATATTTAGTAGTATTCATTTTGTTGGTTGTTTTGTTAGATTAAAATAAAATGTATCAGGCAAAGAGGTTTGGCACTCATTCCATCCGGTGGTCAAGAGGCGCAGCCGATCAATTACCTGCCTTGCTTGACGATTGGGATACATGGATGGGCTTGTCATCTTTGCACTGATACATTTTCAGGAGTTTCTATCTCCATCCGATTGGGAGCATAAACCCGTTTACTCTCATTTCACTGCATATTTGCAGCTCTGAGCTTCCTTGCAACTGTTTGCTACGGCTGTTACCAATTCCTCTTTGAGTGTGCACACTTCCTCGTGCATCTCTCTGATTTTCTTCGATAGTTCAAAGTAGTCATTGATTGCCTGTTCCAAATGGTCGATCAATGTTTTGTACTGGCCCATGATCAGGTCGGCAAACTCTTGCATGGCTTTCACATTTTCCTTGTCTTTCAGGAGAGGCGAAGCGATGGCGGACAATATCCGCCATGCTTTGCCCAGGATCACTCCCATTACTTTTACTGCACTCATTGGTTGCTAACTACTTTAAATTTTACCTCCATCGGAATCTCCACCTGTATTTCCGCCGGTGTTGCCTCCGGTATTAGTGCCATCACCCTTGGTATTGCCTGAATCCGTGCCATTACCCTTCCCGTCTGATTTTGTGTCAGACGCGGCGGCGCCGGCATCCTCAGACAATTTTAGGTAACTTAAAGATTTCATCAACTGCTTTAAATCGGTGCCTGCCACAAAGCGAATGTGCGCTCCTTTGATATTGGCTGATGAGAAGTCTTTTTCCACTTCAATCCCTTTGCTGCGTACACTGATGTACATATTACCCAATTGCCCCAACTCGATAATTTTTCCCTCACGCAGCAAATCCATGATCACATCCATCAGATTGCTCAACACACTTTGCACATCACCTTTACTGAGTGACGACATTTGACATAGGCGTGATTGCAAAGTGACCAATGAGGCACGTCCGGCATGATGCACTTGCGCATAATAAAGCGGCGCTTTTGTTTTGTCTCTCAAATTGTGTTTTTTCACGGTGGTGTAAAATACCTGATTCTCGGTAATGGGAAGCACAAAGGTTTTCTTGACTGCTTTTGTTTTGGTTGCCATAAACTTTAATTTTTTGGATTATACCTTATTATTTGTTCTGTGATCAGGTTTGTTCCTGATTACGAATACAAAATTAATGCATGGAGAAAGGGCATTGTCCCGATATAATTCCATCTGTCATTCTTTGTTCTTTTTTGTCCTGATTTATCCCTTTTTGTCACAGAAAAACGAGAGAAAATCCTTGTAAAATCGGGCGTTTTTACGTATCTTTGGTAGATAATCATAAAGAAAAAACATACAAAAATGGAACAACAAAATGATAATTTGCACGAACACCCCATTCGTTTTTATGGAAAATCCGAACTGGCTGCGCTCTATATTCCAAATTGTGATCCCGAATCAGCCAAAAGATCACTTATACGATGGATCAACCGCAACACGGAACTGACACAGAAATTGAAAGAGATTGGATATGATAAGAAAAGACACTTTTTTTTCAGTAAAGAGGTTGAACTGATTTTTCATTATTTAGGCCGTCCCTAAACGACCACGGACCGGCAATAAAAATGCCCGCCTGTAACCTCCCACTCACAGGCGAGTAGTCGCTTATCTACAGGCCAGTAATCTGATAACTCCCCGCGGGCAGGGGAAAGATCACAGACCGGTAGGTGGAACATTACAGGCGGGCAAACTAAAACACGGAAAAATTCAATTGAAAAAGGGCAAAAAGAAAGAGGTTTTATCGACTTGGACAAAACCTCATTATACCTTTTTTTAAGTGCAGAATAACGAGACATAGCCGTTATTGGCACTGATGATGGATTTCAAACACTATTTTATTAAAAGATACAAAAGTAAACAACTCGTTAGTTCCAAAGTTCCACCTTCCCCTCTTCCCGGAAATTTACTTTTGTAAAGTGCTCATTGTGAGAGATATAAAGCACGGTGTATTATAGTATATAGTAATTATAAGTAATATTACTATATATAATACTATTATATAGTATATATACTATTAGTATAACTAATTGATTACTTGTGGTCTAACAAATCCCGCGGAGCTTATTAACATATTATTACAAGTTCCACCCTATTTCACAAGTGGAACGATAGTTGGAACTTTGCAGCAAGCGGCACGATACTTCGTTCCACAAAAGTTTCAATCGTTCAAGAGCTGGAACTCACAAATAGAAAAAGAATGGAACGTAAAGCCTCACCTTTATTTTCATAACAAACTATATATCAACAAATTGAAAATAAGAAGAGCCTTAAAATGCAGCAATGTCGCACTTCACCCAAAAAAGAGAAAGGCGCAAGCCGAATTCATGTAAATTACTGATTATGAAACGAAAAGAAAAATGTAAAAAAAAGCGAGAGGGGTATGTGGAACTTTGGAACTAAGGTCCATTTTCAGGAGTTTTTTATTGGTAATTCGTGCGAAATTAGGATAGATTCTCACTAATTACCAATCCTATATTCTTCACTTATTTAGTTAAAATTGCTTTCACATTCATTGCTCATCTTGCGTTTACTGTATATTGAATCTTGTTTTATTGTTAGATTTTTATCCATTCTTCCACTGTCATTACATCTGCCTGCCGTGGGAAAACCTTCGTGGTCAGTACACGATGCACTTCCTGATCACCATCAACACAACCATCGGATAGTACAGTTATGCGGTAGTCTTTATCGGCAGCTTCGCGTACGGTAGAGAGTACTACACCGCCGGTTGAAATTCCGGTAAGCACAATGTGCCGAATGCCTTGTGCCCGCAATATTACTTCGAGGTCACTGCCTGTGAATGCGCTGAAACGACGTTTGATTACTATCACTTCGGTCGGAAGTGGTGCTATGGCAGTGTCAATTTTCATCCATTCGATCATATCTCCGGTGCCCATTCTTTCTTTCATCGCCGCAAAACTTTTATTGTTTGTATCTACTTCGGGCATACCGTGCCTGAAACCTACCACTACATAAAGCACAGGTATGTTATTGGTACGTGCATGGGCTATGGCTTTGGCCACATTGCCGATAAATACTGAGGTATCAGAAAGCCTGCTAAGTAGGGAGATTTGCATATCCATGACCAACAGGGCCGTATTTGAGTTGTTTGATTCCATTCTATTGCTTTTATTGATACTTGTTACTTAAATGTTCCTTGTAATTATATCGTTTGCGTCATTGATTTTCTCCATTTTCCTTTTATTCAGCTTGTCTTTTCGTAGATAGTTTAAAAATATAATAGCAATGATTATGGCGATTGCACCTTGGCAAAGCAGCATGTTTGGGGCTCCGATTTTCTGGGATAAGCCACCAACAGCCAAACTGCCCAAGGGCAACATGCCAAAGAACGCCAGGGCAAAAAAGCTCATCACCCTACCCCGCATGTTAGGGGCGGCATGAATTTGCACAATGGTATTGCCAACTGTGGTTTGCGCCATCATGCCAAAGCCGCAGGTAGTAGCAAACAGCATAGCCAACGGGAAGTAACTGATATGCGAGAAAAACATTAGACTGAAACCCAAAATAAAAGTATTAATCAACAATACAATTTTAAGGTCGACTCCGGGTTTTAATGATGCCAGAAAGAAAGCACCTCCCAATGCACCTAACCCTATGAAACTGTTGATGTATCCAAAGGTAGTGGCATCGCCTTTAAAAACAATCTTGGCAAAAACGGGTAAAAGCGTATTGTAAGGCAATACCAACAGGCTCACACAGCTAAGCATCAGTAATGTCATGCCAATGATCGGTGTGTGCCTAATATAGACAAAACCATCTTTTAGCTCAGCAACAATTTTCTTTTGTGCAGGATGTTGAGCAGCAGGCGGTAACTTCATAAGTAGCAATGACGTGATTACTGCCACAAAGCTCAAAGCGTTCAACGAAAAACAGATACCTGCACCCAGCTTTTCGAGGATGATACCAGACATGGCCGGACCAATTACCCGCGCCAGATTTGTCATTGAGGAGTTGAGGGCAAGTGCGTTAGGCAGATCGCTTTCATTGCGTATAATTTCGTGTACCAGCGGTTGCCGTGCCGGCATATCAAATGCATTGATAACACCCAAAATAACGCTTAGTGTGAGTATGCTCCACACGGCATACTGATTTGTAAGCATCAACACGGCCAGCAATACAGCTTGAATCATAGCGGCGGCCTGGGTTACAAGCATAATTTTGTAACGGTCATACCGATCCGAAATAATGCCGCCATACAATGAAAGTAAAAACGATGGGAACTGAGTGGCAAACAGGGTAATACCGAGCATAAACGCCGAATGCGTCATGGTGTAAATAACCCAGCTCACCCCTGTACGTTGCATCCAAGTGCCAATTTGAGAAACGGACTGTCCTCCGAAATACAAACAATAGTTACGGTTACTGAAAGCTCTGAATGTGCTTATTTTTGTTGCCATGAACACTAAACTGTTTTTATCCTATTCTTTATCTTTACCTACGAATTGTATACTACTAAATATACTGAGACAAGCCACTCCCGCAAAAAACGCTATTAACATGAGGTTGTTTTGTGATGATATATCGGCTAGTCTGAAAAGTAAATATCCCACCAATAAATGAACTAATGCCCACACTACATTTACAAGCGGTGATGACAATCCTTTCCCATGCGGTTTCGAAAACGGGGTAGGAAACTTGTCTCCTGAAACACCTTTTACAAAATGAGGTACAGAGTTTGTCAGAACAGCTCCTGAGAGAAACCCACTGAAATAATAATACCATTCCATATAATTGATTTTTATTTGTTTTCAATCAGTTTTAGTAATACGGGCAAAGCCTTCATCAGAAGCATTTTATCCTCTTCGGTAAGGTTTCTTTCAATCAATCCTTTCAACCATTCATCCCGGTCGTAACGTGATTTTTCAATAAATTTCAAGCCCGAATCGGTTAACGAAATAGATGTTTTGCGCTTGTCTTCTGTTGAAGCGGTTCGTTTAATCATATTCTGCTTTTCCAATTTGTTCAAAATCTGCGACATTGATTGTGCTTTAATTCGTGTTAAAGCTGCGAGTTCCGAAGGTAATAATGAGGCGTTTTTTGCTAAATGCTTGAGCGTTTCAAATTCAGTCATTGAATAACTATCTGCCGAATACATTTGTTTTCGTAATCCCTTAATCAGGGCCGAAACTACTGTCCTTAAGGACGAAGCTAATTCTGTTGGATTCATATATGTATATTAACTTATAAGTTTACCTTACAAATATACAGCTATTTCTCTAAGTAACATCAGCCTGCTGTAAAATTTAATAATTGTTAGTCAATTGAATAGGATTTAAACAAAGCAACCGACTACATCACTGTAATCGGCTGCTTTAATATATAAGGTTTTGAAAAATATTATATCTTGATCATTTTATCTCTTCTTCCGCCTTTTTGCCATATTCAGGATCAATCTTCACAAATGCACACACAGCTATGGTGGCAGCGCAGCAGATCATCACCCAAATGAAGAAATAGCGATAACCGATATGATCTTGCAACCAACCGGCAAACATGCCGGGAAGCATCATGCCTAATGCCATGAATGCCGTGCAAATGGCATAATGAGAGGTTTTGTGTTCGCCTTTGGCATAATAAATAAGGTAGAGCATGTAGGCTGTGAAACCAAAGCCGTAACCGAATTGCTCAACAAACACACAGGCATTGATAATGATTAAACTTTGAGGCTGAACAAATGCCAGGAATACAAAGGTGATGCAAGTCAGTGAAATGCTCCACGCCATGGGCCACAACCATTTTTGTAATCCGCCTTTTGAGGCACAGATACCACCGATGATGCCACCGATTGTCAATCCGAGAATTCCGACTGTTCCATACACAATGCCGACCTCGGCTGTGGATAATCCTAATCCGCCTTTGTTCAAAGGATCAAGCAAAAAGGGATTGATAAGCTTCACTAACTGGGCTTCGGGCAAGCGATAGAGCAACATAAAAAGAATGGCTATACCTGCCTGCTTCTTACTAAAGAAAGAGGAAAAAGTGGAAATGAATTCTGAAAGAACGACCTTTACCTCTTTTTTAGTAACATTCTCCGCATCGCTTTTGGGCTTGGGCAGAATGTAGCTGTGGTAAAGATAAAATGCAATGAATAATCCGGCAAGCACATAAAATGTAATGGACCATGCCATGGAAATACTCTTCGTATGTGTTTCCAACTCACCTGCCAGAACCACCAGCAATCCTTGACCGGCAATGGTGGCAACGCGATAGAATGTGCTGCGAATGCCCACATACAAAGCCTGATCCTTGACATCAAGAGCCAACATGTAAAATCCATCGGCTGCAATGTCATGAGTGGCCGAGCTGAAGGCTACCAGCCAAAAAATGGCAAGCGTGGTTTGAAAGAAATGAGTGGTGGGGATGGTAAATGCAATGCCTGCCAATCCGGCACCGACCAGCAACTGCATGATTGTGATCCACCAACGCTTGGTTTTGAGCGCATCTACAAAGGGACTCCAAAAGGGTTTGATCACCCACGGAAGATAAAGCCATGAGGTGTAAAGTGCTATATCCGTGTTGCTGATTCCCAGCTTTTTATACATAATCACGGAAATGGTCATTACAGCCACATAAGGCAGACCTTCAGCAAAATAAAGCGAGGGTATCCACGCCCATGGTGAAGTCGGTTTCGTTTTCATTTGCTCATTCTTTTGCGTGCCTGCAACTCCCAAGTGCGAATGCGGTCTTTATATAAATTATTTATATTTGTTTTCTCGATACTAAGCGAAGCATCACTGTTTCCTTCCCAACGGCGGCACAGATAAACGACATCATATACGCGGCCGATTTGATAATGACGCGAAAAGTTCAAGCTAAGGGCATAATCTTCGCCATAGCTGGTGTTAGGCAAATTCAAACGGCGAAGCAATGGGGTATAAAATGCACGTGGAGCGCCCAGTCCGTTGATGCGCAAGGCATTGTTTCGTCCGTTTTCAGGTGTCCATTCCTTATGATCTATAATGCCCGGTGCAATGGGTCTCTTTTTGAAATCGGCCATTTGATAGGTGCCTATGACCATTGCACAGTTCTGTGCATAAAAAGCCTCCACCATTTTTGCAAGTGTATGCTCATCCTTATATACATCATCGCTATCAAGTTGCACTACAAATTTTCCGCACTTGGCATGATGAGCGCCCAAATTCCAGCAACCGCCGATGCCCAGATCATTACGCTCGGGAATGAGGTGTACAACTCGCGGGTCGGACTTAAGGATGCCGATCGCTTCGGTGGTGCCGTCCGTTGAATGGTTGTCAACGACAATCACATTATATTTGAAGGAGGTTTCCTGACTAAGTGCCGAACGTATGGCATCGCCTATCGTACGGACACGATTCCTGACGGGAATAATCACGGATGCTTCATATTCAAAAGCTTCCTGATCAAAACTGATAGGTGCAAACACCGGAGACAAATAGGCTCCCACGTCTTTCAAATGAGAGGTACAAGCCTGTTCCATCTCTATCTGTAAGGCACGATTCTTAGGATCAACGTAATCAAAAAGCTTCTCACCGCTCTTGCGCTTGTCATCTTCTACTTCAGAATAGAGGTATTCATTGATATGCACAATGGTATAGTGTTGAGACAGTTTCAACCGAAGATCATAGAAGCCGGCAAATTGATAATCGTTTACCATGCTTGCGGCTGCAAGTTTCAGCGCATCGGTACGGAAAAGAAGCAAGGAGCCGAAATCAAAATCGTCGCGCAAACTGCCTTCCTGATAATCAATGACGGGTGCTGCCGATTGATTTTCACCAATTACTTGGTAATGATCGGCATATACCATGCCTGCATAGGTGTCGGTTGCAATATGCATCATCCGCTCCAGCGCAAACATGCCTAGATCAAGATTGGTATTCTTTTTATAAAACAGCGTGTACTCTGCCTGAGATTGCTCTGCCATCTTTCGCATGGTGTCGCTTGAGAACAGATGTGAGGTTTCAAGCAAAACAACGCGGTTAACTATTCCTGTTTTCTGTAATTTATCTATAGTCGAGGCGTTTTGCCAATCGCTTACATTCGGGATAAAACAATCTATTTTATTATTCATAATTGGTATATAATTATTTATACATTTGGGTGATTTCACTGCCGGGATAGTAATGATTCAATATATCGGAATAGGTATAGCCTTTGACTCCCATCACGGCAGCACCTATTTGACAAAGTCCAACGCCATGTCCCCAACCGGCTCCGTGTAACACGAAACGAATCTCGCCGTTGTCGTCCAATCCCTTGTCAACAACAAATGCGGAACTGTAAAGATGTGATTCGGACAAAGTATGGCGAATTTCAAGTTCTTTACCGATAATGCGTGTACGCAACGAACCGATAATTTTCAGTTGCTTGATCCGACCGCTCGGTCCGCGCTCTATGGGTACAAGATCCTGAATCAGTCCATAATCAATGCCACTGCGGCGAGCCACTAATTGAGATAATTGAGTCTGTGAATAGCTGACTTGCCAACGATAGAAATGATGAGTTTCCTGATCATAATCATTAAGAACCTGGGAGAGCACCTGCTTGTCGGTGGTGTTGCAAAATGCATCAGGAGATGAGAGTATCCATTTCTTTGCTTCGGCCTCATCGGTGAGATCAGGAAGATTATCCACATCGCCGTTGTCACGCAGCGGGCGAAGATAGGTGTAATCCTTATCTTCCCAACAAGTAGAGAATTGCTCCATCGCTCCTCCACAACATTTTGAAAAACGCGCATCACAAAGTTCGCCTTCGCTCGTCAACACTTGTCCGCGTGTCGAGCAAACAGCCTCTATGGCTTTTGGAGAAGAAATGCGTGTAATTCCTTGATAGCGTTGGCAATGATCATCAGCACAAACATCAAAATGCAAGTGATCTTCGCGATCCTGCCAGCGAATGAGAGATTCATCCGTATCGACAAAGCGGTCGCAACTATTTTCTTTTGTTTTACTTTGCATCTGATGGAACAACCAACTTCTGGAGATGACGGCATGTGCCTGCAATAAGGCCGGTGAAGCTGTAGCATTCATCTCTGAGGAGACAACACTCTCAAGGTATTTCTCAACCGGCACAACGTTGACGGCTGTAATCTGATCCCCTTCTACAATGAATTTCAGGTTTCCCCGGAATTTTTGGTCTTCAACTCTTTGCCAATGGAATTGCTTGCCAATAACTACATTGAAAAGGGTGAAAGAAGCAGAGTCTCCATCAACCGATTCAAAAACCAACTCGTCATACAATTGTTGACGCCATCTGATTTTCCCTTCGGAATAGGTTGCACTACTTTTGCCTGTGCAAGCTTCCTCCTTATATATATAGTGCGGACTCAGATCAAAATCGATCTGTGTTGCCGACATAATGCCTACTTGTACAAACGGTTCGGTCATAGACAAGATTTTATTTGTTTAACCAATTGTTCGGTCATTTCTTCATCATAGCAGACCTCATTCAATATCTTTTGAATGTCATCGCCTGTCACTTTATCAAAATCGGCTCGCTGGGGAACGATAAAGACACCGCCCATATCTACCGAGGCAGGACTGATAAGAAGTCTTTTTGTAGCGTCTGTTTCAAAATAGCAGGAAGGACGGTGCAATTTGCGTGGGAATACGGCTACCAGCCATTGGTCGTCTATATACCATGCAAGAATATTCAACATCGGTTCAAAAGATTCCTCTTTCACTCGGCTCATCCCTTCAACCAAAGTAGAAAACAAAAATGCTGCATCGTCAATGGATGATGACTGAATCAGGAAAAACGGATGCGTATAGCTTTGCGCCAAACGAATCACAGATTCATGATAATTGCCCAAATCTTCAAAATCAAAATCGTTAATGTCACGCTCAATAGGAAGGAAGCCACGGCTTCCGGCCTGAAAATGGGCATGATCGGGAGCTGATGCCCCACACCTGGGACCATTATAAAAAATGACATATTGATCCATGGTACGAGCCAAATTCAACATATCTCCAAAGCGTCCCATAA
>Ga0302159_10000050_pt1 | contig 32276 bp, 20 predicted proteins | sample I_Fen_E1_2_FD_193504 | JGI IMG/M metagenome (GOLD analysis project Ga0302159, IMG submission 193504) | Peat permafrost microbial communities from Stordalen Mire near Abisko, Sweden - I_Fen_E1_2 | ecosystem: Environmental > Terrestrial > Soil > Wetlands > Permafrost | place: Sweden: Abisko... | reverse complement strand
GATTTAAGAATATGTAGATTATTTGTTTAATCGTTTCCTGCAAAGAAAGCAGGAAACGATTCATTGTTTTTATTTGAATAACAAATTTAGTCTTTCACACAACGAACTGAAAATCCGCTTTGTTTTGCTGAATTTGCCGTGACTACCTGAGCTGAGCTATTGCTCAAAGAGATACTGTAACCATTTTTTGAATCAATTTCATCTGCAGCCCACCATTGTCCAACTGTTCCAAGCCCATAAAACCCGTAAGTGTTATTTTCTGATGCAATATATCCACCCGGAAGTGCTGTGAATCCACTGGTATTAGTTGCTCCTGTGTTGGTTTCTGTCCAATGCGTCGTTCCTACTTCTTTTAATATACCACCGGCAACGCTTGCTCCTCCTAAATTATTTATCAGAGTTGTCCAGTCAGCCTTTGTAGCCACATGCCAGCCTGTTGGAGCCACATTTCGGGAATCATTCACTGCATACCAATTATAAAGACTTCCATAAGTAGTTTTATTAGTTGAATTGTTATCATAGACACAATAAGCTTCTGATGTGAGGTTTGACCAGGAAGTTAGATCGGTAACATTAGAAATTGCATTTCCAGCACGATAGTTTTTTACTTTTAAATTTTCAGTCATCCAAATCTGACTGCCAATTGTTACTGTTTCGCAAGTGTTGCCATTATAGTCTTCAAATAATGTTGTAAAAGTCAGTTCGGCTCCATAGTTAGTTCCGCTTTTGTTAGTTGCGTAGCAGCGTATATAGTACTTTGTTCCCATTGTTAATCCTGAAACAGACACAGAGAAATTTCCGGTACCGGCAGTTGTAGTCGCTTTACTACTCGAAGTAGTTGGATTAGATTTAGTACTCCAACAAGCTCCACGCTCAGTAACTGAAGAACCCGGATCTGAAGGTACGTTGCCCCAACATGTTACAGTTGTTGCCTTTATACCGGTTAAACTTTTTGTTTGTACAACAGGGCGTGAAGCTTTATCTTGACAACCGTAGGTAAGTACTACGAGAAGAAGTCCTGCCAATAAAAAAGGAATTTGAAGTTTACTTATTCTTTTCATTATTTTGAAATTTATTATCACGATGTTATTTTAAATGAGATGCTTTTAATCCTTTTATTACGGCATTTGTAAAACCGTGAGCTTCCATTTCGTTCAATCCTTTTATAGTGATGCCGCCCGGTGTAGTTACTTTATCAATTTCCACTTCGGGGTGTGTATCGTTGGCTTCCAGCAAATCGATGGCTCCACGCAATGTCTGAATTACTACTTCTTTTGCTATTCCCGGATAAATACCCATTTCCACACCGCCTTCGGTAGCCGCACGTATATAACGGAAAGCATAGGCAATTCCGCAAGAAGATAATGACATAAATGCGTTTAGTTGTGTTTCTGGAACCAAGAATGCTTTGCCTAATTCAGCAAACAGCGATACAATAAGTTCTTCCTGATTTTTATTTGAGTTGAAAGATGAAATGGTAGAAACGCTTTGCAATACATCAATAGCAGTATTTGGAATTATGCGGAACATGGTTGCATCGGTATTGAAAAGACCGGCTAATTTTCCAAAATCCACTCCGGCAGCAATAGATACAATGATTTGTTTTTTATAGTCAATCAAATTCTCAATTTCTTCGGAAATAGCCTCTACTAACCATGGTTTCACAGCCAGAAGAATAATATCTGCATTTTTGATGATTTCGCGATTGGAATTACTTGTGCTAATTTCCGGTGCAAAAGCCTTAATTGCATCCAGATTTACTTGCGAAACATCACTAACCCGAATATTTTTAGATAGAATTAATTTTCCTTTTGATAATCCACGGGCAATAGCTCCACCCATATTTCCTGCTCCGATAATAGCTACTTGAATGTTAGTTGTTTCCATATTTTTATATTTTGATAAACTAAATGTTGCATGATCTGATTTTGAAAGACAAAGATAGAATAAGAAATTAAGAATGTCCAATGAACAAATGAAAATTATATATAAAAATGAAGATTCGTCGTTATTTAGCAATCCAATTAAAAGCTAATACTTAAGCCTGTTCTGATTCCCCACGGAAAAACACCGGATTTGTTGGTATCAGTTAGTCGCCATACCGATTGAATGGCAAAAATATGCAGAATGTTGGTAAAACCCACCCCGACTTCTATATAAGGTTTACTGAGTGGTTGCATAAACTCAGGATAATTCAGTACGGACTGATGCGAATTGCTTAATGAGCCGTAAGCCATTTTGAAAGTGAATAACTCACGTAGATTTAAATATTTAATAAGCGGCAGTTGGTTCATAATTAGTCCGTTCAATGTGAGTTCGCTTTGCAGGTTTACATATCTGTCGGCAGCATATTCCATATACTTCATCATATTGTATTGGTACATACTGTATCCTCCCGAACCGGTTTGAACCGGGATGTTCATTGCGTATATTCCGTACCCGCCGGCTTCGCTTCCCGAAGGTATTTCGAGTAAAGGATAAGGTACATCTCCAAGTATGCATCCTGCTTCGGCCACATAGTACAAATTTCCAATGTCAAACGGAACATATTGTTTTATTGCTCCCATCAGTTTGCCATATCCCTTTGTCTTGTTATTCAAGGTGTATTCACCTCCTTCGAGTGCAACAGAAAGAACGGGTCGGTTGTTGAGAATATAAATACGTTGCAAATGATTCTCGTACGTTTTTTCATCGAATGAGAAACGGGTGTTAAGCGTTGCAGAACGTTGCAGAAACGAGGGTACATTTATGCCATTGGTTTGCATCGGTAAGCTTCCGTTTGCATACATCGTATTGGCCCGGAGGTATAAGGTGGATTCTATATCCGAATTCCAGTCGTTGGAAAATGTAACATTAAACTCTTTTCTGCGATTTAATTTACTTGCCGACCACAACATTAAAAGGGTACTTGCAATATCCTCGTCTCCGGTGATTAGCGGATTTTCGCGATACATAAAGTTATTGTAGTTGTAGTCAATCCGTCGGTAATCGTCGGTATAGCTCATTCCTATAACACGCTTTTTTTCTCCCGGCAACTTATATCGTCCTTCGGCGGAGTATTTTATTGTGTGGTTTTTGGTAGCATAACCTGCATAGCCGCCTATCATACCGTCTTTCCACAGTTTTTCGTTTGTTTTCAAGGGTAAGTTAAGTCGTAGTCCTTCAATGTCGCTTAAGCGGGCGAGTTGCAGTATATTTCCAATGTCTACTTTACCGGCAGGAATATTTCCGGTTAATGCAACTTCGGCAATCAGTTTGGCGGTACGGAGCAGAGCAGTATTACTCAAATCATTCAGTTTTTCATTCAATGTAGTCTGATCGTAATTACTCCGGGCAAAATTTCCGGGCTCTATCAGGTTTAATTCTCCCGAATGGTATGTGGCAGATCGTTTCACGAAAATCTCCGGTCGCGGATGTAGACTATCGGCTAGCAACTCGTAATTCATGTTGAGTGTCATCTCTTCCGATTGGCGAACCCAGTTTTTGTTAGCAAGCGGAACAAAGGTTTCGGAGATGTGCAGATTATGAATAAAGTTGATATTGGCTTTAGAGGGTAGTTCGGCTTCAATTCTTGTCAGAGCCAGGGTAGTAGAATCAATCCAAAGCTTTCCGTTGAAAGCTAAATTCTTGGGATTCTTGGTGTGAAAATGAATTTCATATTGCTTTCCGGTCTTGCGTTTCACGCTGTCGGCCAGATAATAGTCATAATACGCATTTCCCACATTGGCCAAGGGACTAATCATGCCCTTTCCGAGCACAAAAACAGCATTGTCGTAAAAATTCAGTTCGGTAGTCATCTCTCCAACAAATTTTTCCAACAATCTTTCTGCATTTTCGGGTGAAGAAAAAATATTTTTAGAGACTTGTTTTTTATCGATGTTAGTCAATTGATATTTATTCTCGGCCATGTACAAAGGGATAACCAGAGAAGAGTCGGTATGCGATATATTTCCTTTTTTTAGTTGGTCAAAAATGCGCTTGCTCAAAGTACGCTGATTAATTTTGCTCAGCAAAACCAGGTTTTGTTCGGTACTCTCGGCATTAAATCCTTTTTGCCGGCTTACATCATTTTCTCTTTTGAGTAGTCGTACTTTTTTCATTAAATCAATAGCCGGATTAACTCCCGGTATTACCAGCGCCTCACGAAGCAAGGTATTTTCCTCTCTCATTTCCACCTGTACACCTACACTTTGGCCCGGTTTAATTCTGAGTTCCTGCTTTTTGTAACCAACTGAAGAAAATATGAGTATTGATTCTTTGCCTGTGTAGCGAATCAGGAAATAACCTTCTTCGTTAGTTTGTACTACCTTTGGGGTATTTTTGAAATAGATATTTACCGAAGGAATAGGAGTCTTATCTACAATGTTCAACACCTGCCCTACAACCACCGTTTCTTGTGCCGATGCAAAGAGAGATGCAAATAACATGATTATCAGCATCAATTTAAATATGTTTTTTCTGCAAACTATTTTTGTATTGTTTAAAATCATTCTGTAATTAAGTAGTTACAAGTAAATGGTTACGAGTTACAAGGCTGTTTATCTGTATTTTGTGTTCGAAGAACAGATTATTAAATATTATTGTTTACTTATATCTTTTTCTTTGCATTCACTTTAGCCTCATCTTCCCTTAGTTTTTTGTAAAAAGGGTGACAGCTTAAAACGGTTTGGCGCAAATAGTGAACATCAATATGGGTATAAAGTTCTGTTGTTGTTATAGATTCGTGACCAAGTAATTGCTGAATAGCACGTAAGTTGGCTCCGTTTTCGAGTAAGTGCGTGGCAAATGAATGACGAAATGTATGCGGACTTACATTTTTCCGGATTCCGGCCAGAACAGCTAATTCCTTTACTATTTTAAAAATCATATCCCGGGTCAGTTTCGTTCCGCGTCTATTCAGAAATACACAATCCTCATTTCCTTTTTTTATATCGAGCATATTTCGGTCTATCTTCCAAAGCTCAATTTGTTTCAAAGCCTGAGGCGACATTGGTACTAGCCGTTGTTTGCTTCCCTTGCCTTCAACCAGCATATAGCCTTCGTCCATGTATAACTTAGACAATTGAAGCCCGATTAATTCTGAAACGCGTAAGCCGGAACCGTAAAGGACTTCAATGATAGCTTTGTTCCGCTGTCCTTCGGGTTTTGAGAGATCAATGGCAGCCACAATGGCATCAATTTCTTTAAGCGACAACACCTCCGGAAGCCGTAATCCTATTTTCGGGCTTTCGAGTAATTCAGTCGGGTCATTATCGAGAATATTCCGGTAAATAAGAAAATGATAAAACGATTTTATGCTTGATAAAATCCGTGCCTGTGAGCGTGGATGAATGCCCAGGCTGCTAATTTCGATAATAAAATCGCGCAATACTTCTGTTGTCGCTTCCACGGGTTTTACGTGTGCATCCGACAAATAGGAAGTCAATTTTCTCAAATCGTTTTCATAAGCCGCTATCGTGTTGCCCGACAAACCTTTTTCAAGTTTCAGATACAAATGATATTCGTCCGGAATGGGAAGCATTGCTTAATGATTAACTATAGGTTAACACTATTTTGGAATTGACCTGCAAAGATATAAAAAGAAAGTTGAACTACTTCGTTTTGATGGCATTCATCTTATTTGTTAGGAGGTAGAAATGCAATTTTTCATACTATATTTGAATAAATATCCTATCTTTGCCCTGAAAACAAAAGATAAGTAAGTGATACAATATTAGTGTTGTATTTCTTACTGAAAAATAATGTGGCTCCTAGAGCTTTGTTATCCTTATATAATATTGATCTACCATACTATCGCCACTCCGTGGCTAAAGCAGATATATAGAACCAACATTATTGGCTAATTTAACGGATCGAAATACGACATTATTTCATTCCTGCTACTTATTGACAAACTGAATAAGTAAGCAATAATATTTAACGATATGTTTTTTGAAAGCAAAATCCAGACACACATCTTGTAACTATTCACTTGTAACTACTTATATTATATCAAAAAAATAAATTGTATGAAAATCAACAAACACCTTCTTGCACTATGTTTTCTGGCGTTAACCGTTTCACTTTCTGCTTATGATGCGGTTGGACATCGAATTGTGGCCGATATTGCGTATCATAACCTCACTGACAAAGCACGAAACCAAGTAGATAAAATTCTGGGTAAAAATGGAATTGTTTATGCAGCTACCTGGCCCGATGATATTCGCAGCGATAATAAATATGCTTACAGTTACCAGTGGCATTACCAGGATTTGGATGATAATATGGCTTCTGCCGATCTGAAAAAACTATTGGATAATCCGAAAGCCGAAGGTGAACATTTATTTTATGCCCTCGACTCGCTTACAACGCGATTAAAAAGCGACAAAAACAATACTGAAGCCTTGAAATTTATCGTTCATATTGTGGGCGATTTACATCAACCCCTCCATTTGGGCAGAAAAGATGATAAAGGTGGAAACAAAGTTGACTTCAACTGGTTTGGCCGGAAAACAAATCTTCATGCTGTTTGGGATGGTTCGCTGATTGAAAGTCAAAAAATGTCGTATACCGAATTTAGTCAGTATTTGCAGGATAAATACGAATCCCGTAAAGCTGAAATTAAAAAGCAAACCATTCTTCAATCTGTCGAAGCTGTGTATGCTGTTCGAAACATAATTTACAGTTATGATATGTCCGACACAAGTAATTATCATTACGTTTATTTCTTTGCCGACAAGCGCGACGAAATGCTTTACCGCGGAGGCATTCAACTGGCCAATGTGCTGAATGCGATTTATAAGTAGTTACAAGTAAATAGTTACGAGTTAAAAGACTGTTTATCTGTATTTTGTTTTCGGGAAAATAGATCGTTAAACACTATTTATTAGTGAGATTCTGTAAGAGATAGAAAAAACCGCTTAATATCCAAGATAGAAAGCGGTTTTTTATTTGCAATTTTGTCTACTACTAATCCTCAGATCTTGTTCACATTTATAGATCAATACTAAAATTATATACTCATTAAAAATGCAGTCAGGTTTTGTTCATGGTCAATCTCCAGTTTTTTACGAAGGCGGTAACGAGCCATTTCGATACTTTTTAACGAGATGTTGAGCAAGGAAGCAATTTCTTTTGAACTGACATTCATACGGATATAGGCTGCCAACTTTAAGTCGGATGTAGTAAGAGCCGGAAATCGGTTGCTAAGATTCACGAGATAATTATTATAGGTACTATTAAAGCTCATCTCGAATATTTTCCACTCTTCTTCTGGGTTTTTGTTTTTCTCGACTATTAGTCTTAGCCCACGCAGATTGGCTGCCGGCATGAGTTTGTTCTCTGAGATTTTCAATATTTCTGCATCCAGCTTGTTCATTAACCGGTTTTTATACAACATGGTTTTTGTTATTCCTAATAGCTCTTCGTTTTGTAAGCGAACTTGTTCCTGCAGCATTTTATTCTCCATTTTGGACATCTCGTTCTCATAATCCTTCGCAATTCGTTTTTCTTGTCGTTTAAGTCGCTCTTTTAGGTACAAATCTAGAAGATAAATGGCTATACATATCAACACTGTAAATAGAAGATATCCGATCCATCCTAAATACCACGGTGGTAATATTTTAATTTGTAGATCCTGTGAATAATAAACCTCATTCGTTCCTTCGATGGTTGCCTTGACCTGAAAGGTGTAATTTCCTGAAGGCAGGTGCGGAAAGGTAATCGTGCTGCTTTGCGAGGGAATTGAGAAATTGTCGGAACTCCCTTTTATCCGATAACTAAACCGTATTTTTTCTGCATTTTCGTAATAGGGCAGGGTGAACCGAATGAAAATAGTGGAATGATTGCTGGGAAATTCGATATCGTGTTTAGCATAGTATGCCATTGGGTTTTTAAGCTCAAGAGAGTGCATCTTGTTGGTAAACGTGCCAATGTCACGGATATAGACCTGCATCTTTTTATTTTGCCTGCCGAAATTGGCAGTGTTGAGCACTGAGAAACTGCTGGAGGTACACACTAGGTATTTATTGGGTGCAATATTCAGGATATTCTCGTTGGTATTTACCACTTGATTGTACAACGGCTCCATGTTGCGAGTGAGCAGATAAGCCGATGGTTGGTCGTAGTTGCGGATGCAGAAGAATCGGTCGGGAGTATAGCACCACATATCGTGGTTGGTAAACTGTAGGCGGTTAATACTAAAATCTTTGGGTATTAAACGGTTTAGGATTGCGTCGGGCAAAAACTGGTCTTGTGCTGTATTATATTTGAAGATACCTGATTTATCCAGCAAGTACAAATTGTTGCGGTCGGAGTAAACGCCTTTGAAGGTTTTTTTATTGAGGTTGATGTTCTCTAGTTTATTTCTGGATGACAGTACCTTCTCAAATTTAGCATCAAATCGCAGTTGATAAATTCCGACCGAATTATTGCCTACGTATATCAGATTATTTTTATCTTTTGCCAAATAATCGCCATAGTAGGGATATTCCATCAACTTTTGAGCTATAAAATTTTTTCCTTGTATTTTGAGCACGCATAATCCTTCGTAGGTTGAGAATACGGCTGTTTTATCATTTATCTCCACCAGATGATTGGCACCACTTCCTTTATACACGTGCGTTGCCTGTGATCCGTTTATTAGAAACAGCCCTTTGTTATGGCAGCATAGCAGTCGGTTACCGATTCTTTGCAATTCCCATGCTTGCCCCTGTGTGCTGGGCATTAGTTTAAACTTAAGTTCACGGTCGGGGTAAGCAAGGTCGGCCGTAGAGCAATAATAAAGTCCCTGGTTGGTTGCAAAATAGAGTCGACCCATGTCTTCTTTTACGTCGTACACCGAGCCCAGCAAACCGTTCTGATCTGGGAAGTTGCGGATTGGGCTGTTTATTTGTATATGGCTTATTCCCATGTCCAGTCCTAGCCATAGACTCCCGTTTTTATCGCAGAAAATACTCAGTACCGTGTTGTTAGCCAGCCCCTTTTGTTTGTTTATATTGGTGAGTATGTTGCCTTTATGGTCGGTAATGAGTAAGCCATTGAGAATGGTGCCGAAAGCAATGTCCCCGTTGGGCAACAGGCTGAGACTAAAGATCTGGTTCTTGGTTAGGAAAGCATCGCAGGGAAAGTTACATTTGGATACAATATCATTGTCAATACGATACAATCCTTTGTCGATAGTGGCTATCAGGATGGAGGTTGGCGACAACGGAACCATGCCATACACGCAGTCACCATGCAAAATACCTCCTCCAGAGATCGAAACCAACTTACTATTTTTTAATTCCATTAGTCCAAGTTTTTTTTCTTGCACAAAAATCCGTTTGTTTATTTCAAAAATAAACTGAAACCAGTTAGGCGCGGGAATAACGGAGATTGTATTTGCTTTGGTGTTGAATTTATAGATATTTTTAGAACTTGGAAAATAAATTTCATTCTTCAATAGAATAATTTTCCAAAAATCTTCGTCTTTCAGTTTCAAATTAAAATGATGGGAGAGCGAAAAGTATTTCAATTTACGTGAACCACCCTCCTCTGTCCAATATCCAAATTCATTTTGTGCACCAGTATAAATTTTCTGATCGTCGGCAATGGAAACACAACGCAACAATGATCTACCGTAGGGCAAAGTATTATTTGTCCATTGACTACCATCGTACTCTAGCAATCCGCTAGAGTTTGCAAAATAAAGATACCCTTTTTTATTTTGAGAAATATGCCAAGTTTGGTTTGCTGCATTATAACTCGTTTTGTTGAAATTGACAATTTGAGGGATACATATGTTTTCAACATTCTCAATACTTGCAAATGTATAATTTGCAAACTGCAAAAAAACATTGACAAAAATTATTTGTAGGTAGCGTGACATATATTTTTTAGACATAAGATTGATTTGCCGGTTTTTTCAGGATAAGTAACAGTTGGCAAATATATAGTTTTTGAAACAAAAGACAAAAACAAAAGAAAAATATTTTTTAAAATTCTTATTTTAAGGCTATTATTGTTCATCTGGTAGAGGAGTAATATAGGTGTATTTCTTAGCATATATAGTTTTTGTAGAGGTGAAAATTGTAAATATATATAAGTAATCGAAATATATTTGCACCATGTTGTTGTGATGACACTAAGAGGAAGATGCAAGTATTTATTATTTTCTAAAGGATGGTTAACCTTGTCAGGATATTCTTGTCAAGAACTCGTATAAAAAATCCACAGGGAGAATCGGTATTAGAAAAGGTTCAAGCAAAATACCCGAAGACACAAGTCTGAATTTATTCAGGCAGTAGAATAGGATTTAATGTATAAGGCAATTCAAAATCAATAAAAATAGATTAACCAATTATTTTTTTATTAACCAGTCAACTCCATGTTTTTAAAAATAACAATGGATGAGACATAATTAGTACACAATGAAGAAACGAGTGATTTTTGTTTTGATTATCATGCTTACTCTGAGCAAAGTGATGGCACAAAACATTTCCGGAGTTGTAGTCGACTCTAAAGATGTACCGTTGCAAGGAGTATCCATATTGGTCAAAGGTACGACTAAGGGAAGTACAACAGATTTGAATGGAAAATTCGTAATTAGCAATATTGCTAATTCATTACAAAAAGTCCTGGTATTTAGTTACGTAGGATATGAAAAAATTGAAAAGGACGTTAGTAACCAAGCCTCTTCTTTGCGAATTGTTCTGCAGGAAACGAACAAGGGACTGGATGAAGTGGTAGTGGTCGCATATGGCAGCCAGAAGAAAGAGTCGGTTACAGCTGCTATCTCTTCGGTTTCAGCAAAAGATCTGCTACAATCGCCAACTGCTAATATCAGCAACTCTTTATCCGGCCGCATGTCAGGACTTATAACTGTTCAGAATTCTGGAAAACCGGGTGCTGATGCCTCAGACCTTTACATTCGTGGTGTTGGGACTTATTCTAGTTCTGTAAGTCCACTTATTATGGTTGATGGGGTAGCTCGTGACACTTATAATAATATTGATCCGAACGAAATTGAAACCATTAGTATATTGAAAGATGCATCAGCTACAGCAGTATTTGGTGTGCGTGGTGCAAACGGGGTGGTTCTTATTACAACTAAACGTGGTAAAGCAGGTGCTCCTAAGATTAGTCTTTCGGCACAAACAGCTGTAACTGAATTTACCGGACTACCAAAATTTGTAAACTCATTTGATTACGCAACTTTGCAAAACGAAAAGAGTTATGAAACTTACTGGATTAATCACGCAAAAGATGCTGATATAAATACCTGGGCTGATTTTGTAGCAAAGAGGGATGCTAACTGGAAAAAAGAAGCTGCTCACTATTATTCGGATGACGATTTGTTGAAATATAAAAATGCCCACACACCTCTTTTGGATAATGGGCAGACAAATCCATACTATGATCCATACTTTCATCCAGACACAGACTGGCAAAGCCAAATCTTCAAGAAAAGATCGAGTCAGACTCAGGTGAATTTAAATATTAACGGTGGAACAGAAAGTGTAAAATATTTTGTATCACTAGGCTATTTGAACCAAGGTGGCATGTTTAAGACAGATTATATGGAATTTCCGGACGACATGGCGTATACCAACAAACGATACAATATTCGTGGAAACTTTGACTTCGATATTAATAAGGACTTTCGTGTGTCGGTTGACCTTGGTTATCAGCACGAAGTCCAGGGCGGATTGAACTTGGACAACGAAGGCTGGATGTGGGAAAAACGAATTATGTGGAGTAATCCAATTACTACACCGGGTATAGTAAACGGAAAATTTGTGATGCCTTATACCGACACTAAAATTGGTGATAATCCTTTGGAGGAAATTGCGGGGATGGGTTATAATAATACCATAAAAAGCACATTAACTTCTTCGTTGAAACTTAAATACAAACTTGATAGAATTTTAAATGGATTGTCGGTTAATGCCCGGGTTGCTTATGACAGTTATTTTCAAACGCGTGATGGTGGTGCCACCCCAACACTTTGGTATAAACTGACTCCTAATTCCAATGGAAATCCGCTGGATCCTATTTTTTCTCAGATGAGCGAAGAAATTCCACCGGAACGTTGGGCGAACTGGTATGTAAGTAAATGGAGAAAAGTATATGGTGAAGGATCGTTAAATTATAATCATTCGTTTGGAAAACATGACGTTGGTGCATTGGTTCTGTATAATGTTGAAAAGAAATATGATCCAACATTAACTCCAGACTTACCTCATGCTTACCTTGGTATGGTTGGGCGTGCAACCTATGCCTATGATGGAAGGTACCTGGCTGAATTCAATATGGGTTACAATGGCTCTGAAAATTTCCCCAAAGGATTGCGCTATGGATTCTTACCTGCTTATTCTTTGGGTTGGGTTGCTTCAAATGAAGCATTTTTTCCTAAGAGTGATGTAATTAGTTATTTGAAAATCCGCGGATCAATAGGAAAAGTTGGCAATGATAACGTAATTGTGAACAATGTTTCGAAACGCTATCTGTATTTGCCTAATACTTGGAATTATGCCGGAGGTTATACTTTTGGAACATTGGCTGATCGTAATTATGTACCCGGAGCTGAAGAAGGAACAGTTGGAAATCCAAATGTTACCTGGGAAACTGCCACCAAGAGCAATATCGGATTTGAAACAAAATTATTTAGAGATAAGCTATCAATAACATTCGATTATTTCAACGAAGACAGAAAAGATATCTTATCATACAAACAAACGATTCCGGATATTGTACAGGCGACTTTGCCACCCTATAACCTTGGTGAAGTGAAGAACTGGGGCTGGGAGTTAGAAATGACCTGGAGAAGTAAAGTTGGTAAGCTTGATTATTGGGTAAAAGGTAATCTCTCACACAACAAAAACAAGATTGTATTTATGGACGAAACAATTGCTGATGGTCTCGGTTACCAGGCTGCAACAGGAAACCCAATCAATCAGTTGCTAATGCTCAAAGATAAAGGACTCTACAATTCGTGGGCAGACTTATACCAGGTTGATGCAAAAGGAGATCCTATCTTATCAAGTCCGGTACTGGCACTGAATAAAAGTGGACAACCTTATACCAACGCTGCAGGCAAACCGGTCTATGAAAAAGACCTGGGGTATAATGGAGCTGTTGTTCAACCGGGTGAAATTCGTTTGGAAGATGTAAATGAGGATGGTGTTATCGATAAAAAGGATAATATCCGTATCGGAAAAACCAATATCCCTGAATTTACTTATGGAGTTTCTTTCGGATTCAGCTACAAAGGGTTTGACTTTTCTACCTTGTTCCAAGGTATTGCAGGTGTTGCACACTATGTTGGAACCAGACCATTTAATAATTTAGAAGCTATTACTGAGCTAGGTATGGAACGCTTTACATTGGAAAGGCGTGCAAACGGTGAAAAAATTGAATTCCCGATTGCTGCTTATAATAACTCAGCAGGTTATAATACCTATTTCCTAAAAGATGCTTCTTATGTTCGATTGAAAAATATGGAAGTCGGATATACACTTCAACCATCGTTTCTGACTAAACTTGGTATTAGTTCTACCAGAATTTATCTAAACGGGTCCAACCTTCTTACCTGGTCACCCAACAAAATATGGGGAGATCCGGAAAACCTTGGAAATAATGGTTATCCGCTAGTAAGAACTTATAACCTTGGTTTCAATGTAAACTTTTAATAATACCACTCAAATAAAACAGATATGAATAGAATATTAACAACTGTAGTTTCAATCGTGGCTGTATACACAATGCTTTGCTTAAGCACAGGATGTAGTGACGATTTTCTTGAAAAGCCGAAAGGTGGAGCTGTAACCACAGATACCATTTTTCATACACAGAACCAGGCAAGACTAGCTGTTGCGCAAATGTACAATACTTGTGTACAATCTTATTTTCCTGCTGATTGGAATGGATCTAGACCGGAATCAATTACCGATGAGTTATACCTTCTTCACGGATCGAACGATACATGGGCCGGTCAGGTAGTAAATACTCAGTATTACGTGACTGGAAATATGAGTACGGAGACTAACTGTGATTATGGTGGATACGGTTTTCATTACAATGGCATACGCCACGCCAACTTAGTCTTAGAAAACATTGATAAAGTAACAGATGCAACCGATGCATGGAAAAATGATGTAAAAGGTCAGGCTCTTTTCTGTAGGGCGTTGCAACATTTTGAATTGTTTAGGTATTATGGTGGAATTCCATTGGTTGATCATTCACTGCACGAAGATGTTAACTATCCAAGACGATCGATAAAATCTGTCGTAGAAAATATTGTAAAGTGGTGTGATGATGCAGCTGCATTACTCCCTGCAACCCGTCCTTCGGTGGATTTTGGAAAAGCAACAAAACTTGCTGCTCTGGCTTTGAAGGCGCGCATATTATTATTTGCTGCCAGCCCATTATATAATACTCCGGATAATATGAAATCGCAACTTACCGGTGCACGATTTGGAGATGCCAGAGATTCGGTTCTTTGTTATCCAACATATAGTGCTGATCGATGGAAACTGGCTGCTGATGCTTCAAAAGCTGTCCTTGACAATGCTGTTACAGCAGGTGTAAGTTTATTTAATACAGGAAAACCGGTTACAACAGGCGAAACCTATGCAACACTGGGTGATTATGAGTCGGTATGGAATGTGTACGGAAATTCTGAAATAATTCTGGCTAATACGAAAAGTATTGAATCTCCAAGTGGATGGAATACAGATTCGTGGTCGTTGTATATGTCTTCAAAAATATTTTATTCAAGCTGGGGCATAAAGAACAATGTTCCGAATGAATTTTTGCAATTGTACGAAAAGAAAGATGGTACGAAGTGGACGCTTCCGGCTAGTGGTACCGATCTTCCGGTAGATATTAAGGCATTGAATCTCGATCCTCGTTTTTATCAGACAATCGCTTATGATGGCATGTACTATTGCGATCAAAAAGGATACCTGGATTATTATAAATCAGGCGATGATTACCCCGAAGGTAAATTGTGCGGAACTGACGGAACGCCAAATGGTTTTGCAGTGGAAGTATTCAAATTTACACCACGTGTAGACGCAATGAATACAAAACACTTCACCTGGCCGGTATTCCGTCTTGCAGAATTCTACTTAAGCTATGCCGAAGCACTGAATGAATTTAGCGGACCATCGCAAGCTACATACGATGCTATTAACATTATTCGTAGCAGAGCAGGTATGCCTAACAAAGCTGGATTAGATCAGGTTGGTTTCCGTGCTGCTATTCAAAATGAACGTACTATTGAACTTGCGTACGAAAATAACAGGTACAACGATTTGCTCCGTTGGATGACAGCACCTCAAGTACTTAATCAATCATTACACGGTATTGTAACTACAGCTAAAAAAGTGAATGGAGCTTTGACTCGTCCTTGGGTAACAGGATTATTTATTAATCGTATTTTCCCTCAGCGGTATTATTACCTGCCATTTTCCAATGCCGAAATCAGCAAGAAATATCTTGGAAATAAAGATTGGAACGGTCAAAATCCAGGCTGGTAATCAAAGATGTTTTTATTAAATTAATATCGAAAAAAATGAAAAAAAATCATATAAAATTATCTATTTTGCTTTTATTGTTTTGTAACCTGTGCGTCGTGAATAGTCAGGCTAAAAACAGTAAAATTTTGAAAGCAGAAATACAACTTGCCGACTCTACGAAAATTGCCAGAACTAAAGCAGGAAAGGAACTAGCAGGGAACTGGAAAAAAACCGGTGCAACATTTACTATTTCGGGCAGTGAGTTAGAGCACATGGCTACCTCTAATCTACTGAATGCATTAAATGGACGGCTTCCGGGATTGACCGTTATATCCGGATCGGGTGAAACCGGTTACGATAGTCCTTCGTTTGCCATTCACGGTCAATCGTCGTGGAACACCAAAACAAATAATATGCTGGTTTACCTCGATGGTTTTGAAGTTGATATGGGAGCTCTTTCTTCCTTGTCGGCTAATGAAGTGGAATCAGTATCCGTAGTGAGTGACGCCACTGAGTTGGCTAAATATGGTTTTAGTGCTGATGGTGTAATTACCGTTATAACTAAAAAAGGTAAAGTCAATAAAAAACCGATTATTTCATTTCACTCTCGTTATGGAATGCAAAGTGCAGTTGAACTGCCAACCGTATTGAATGCTTACGACTATACCCGTTTATATAACCAGGCACGTCAAAATGATGGCTTGCCTATTAAATATGCTAATCCTGATTTATATAAAAATCCCAACGATCCGATCCATCCCAATGTAGATTGGTACAATGAAATGCTTAAATCTTCGGCTCCAATCCAGAACTATAATATTTCATTTCGTGGTGGAAGCGATAAAGCACAGTATTTTTTAATACTGGATCATGTAAACAACGAAGGTCTATATAAGAATGCAAACGAAATTGACAAAGACTATGGAACAAATGCTCTTTATAAGAAATATAATTTGAGAGCTAATATCGCTGTTCAGTTAAGTAAGAATTTCTCTATCAAAAGTGAATTGTCAGGAAAAATTGAAGATCGAAATACACCTGCCGGATTCACTGCTTCAACATTATTTGCGAACTTGTTGAATACTCCTTCGTCTTCGTTTCCAGTAAAGAATCCGAATGGAACATGGGCAACAAATTCGGATCATGACTTTAATCCGGTTGAGTTATTGAAACAGGCTGGTGTGTACAATGGTCATACCCGCAATATGCAAGCGAATATAACATTTGTTGAAAAATTAGATATGCTTACACCGGGGCTGGCTCTGAATGGTGGCGTCTCATTTAGCAACCAATATATGGGTGCTTATTTGAAATCGTTCACAGTACCTACTTATGAACTGACCAAAGATGCAAATGATAATCCTATTACAGATGCAAGCGGTAATTATGTTTACAAACAACATGGCGCGGTGGCTTCGTCAATTAGCGATGGCGAAGTCAGTCATTGGAACAGATCTACTTACCAACTTGGATTGGATTACAACCGTAGTTTTGGATTACACTCAGTATCGGCCATGGTTCAGGCTAAAAGACAAAACTATAGCTACAACGGCTTGGTTTATGAGTATCGTACTCAGGGAATTTCGTCGGCTGTCTCTTATGACTACGCTAAAAAGTATGTATTGAATGTTTCATTGGGATACATGGGCACTGATAACTTAGGTGATGCCAAGCATTACGGATTATTTCCTTCGGTAGGTGCCGGTTGGGTTATTTCTAATGAAGAATTTCTAAAAGACAATGGAGTGATTGATTTCCTGAAAATCAGAGGGTCATTCAGCTCTACAGGAAGTTTGGATCAGGATTATCGCTTCAACGATAAACAATGGGCCGTAAATAATTCGGCAGGTTGGAATGTGGGAACAACATCTGTTACTTATAAAAGCGGACGAAGTGAAGGTGCTATTGGTAATCCAAACACTTCGTGGGAAACTAAAAAATCATTCAACTTAGGTATAGAAACTACCATTTTGAAATATCTGACAGCAATGATTGATATCTTTAGTGAAAAAAGAACCGGTATTATTCAACGTCCCAGTGCTGAAGTTCCATCCTATGCAGGATTTAATCTTCCATACCTGAATACAGGTAAAGTTAGCAACAAAGGATTTGATGCTACATTGAGATACGATGGTAAGGTTAGTGACTTTGAGTATTATGTTGGTACCAATGTTTCTTTTGCTCGGAATAAAATTGACTATATGTCGGAAGTGGCTCAACCATATTCTTACTTGTATGCTACAGGATACCGCATTGATCAAAGCCGCGGACTGCAATGTCTTGGATATTATCAAACATCGGATTTTGATGCTTCTGGAAGTTTGAATAAGGGTGTTGTGAAGTCATCATACGCCAATGTGAAACCGGGAGATTTGAAATATAAAGATCAGAACAACGACGGTATAATCAATGATTATGACAAAGTTCCAATGAAGTATAGCAAACTGCCGGAATGGACTATGGGACTTAATGTTGGATTCAAATACAAAGGTTTTGATCTGGATGCTTTTTTTGAAGGTGTAACTAACAGAACTGTAGTGATGCCTGCAAGTTATACGCAACCATTTGCCGGTGGAAACAATATCACTCCGTTTTCTCTCAACTCCTGGACTCCTGAAACTGCTTTAACTGCAACTTCTCCAAGACTTACCACTCAAACTAACCTGAATAATACACAAAGTTCAGACTTTTGGATGAAAGATGGTAGCTTCATCAAATTGCGTAGCCTTGAAGTGGGTTATACACTTCCACAGGTTGGATTTTTGAAAAAAATAAATTCTATCCGGGTTTACGCAAACGGAACCAACCTGTTCATCTGGGATAAAATAGATTCATTAGAAGCCGAAAATCTTTCCATGGGTTATCCGTTGATGAAATCTGTTAGTCTTGGCTTAAACATTGTTTTTTAATTCGATATCAATAATAAAACGAAGATAGTATGAAAATTAAATATTATATCATAACTCTTTCTTTACTTGCTGTTTCGTTAATCTCCTGCAAGGACGATTATCTGAACATCAGAAATGAAAATGCGAATATTTCCATCGACAAACTTTATTCAACGTATTCATATGTGCAAGGAGTTCTTTGGAATACCTATAGTTACTTGCCCGATGGCTTTGCTAGTTTAGGGATGGAAGGAGCTACTGATAATGCAGAGTTTACAAACGAAAGTTCATCTTTCCAGATGTTCAACAACGGAACCTGGAACCAGTTTACTAACCCCGATAATGTTTGGGCATCGAATTATGCAGGTATCCGTCAGGCAAACTTATTTCTTCAAAACTACAACAAGATAGACATCAGTTATTTGAAAAATGGAACGGTAACCGATTCTACTGACTACTGGAATGCAAAAAATAATGTGAAGTTCATGAAAGGTGAAGTTCTTTTCCTGAAAGCATTCTTCTATTTTGAATTAGTGAAAAGATACGGCGGTGTGCCTATCATTAATAAGCCTATGGACTATGCTGATGCCAGTACCTGGAAAGGAATTCCCCGTAATTCGGTGGATGAATGTTTGAGACATATCAGCCTCTTGTGCGACTCGGCAGCTAAGATTATTCCTGTTGATGTAGACACTAAATACACTTGGTATGACAAAGGGCGTGCAACCAATGGAGCTATTTTAGCGTTGAAATCACGCACTCTGCTGTATGGAGCCAGCCCACTTTTCAAAGGCCAGGGTTCTACCATAACGTGGGCAGATGCAGCAAAAGCAGCTTACAATGTGATAGCTTTAAATAAATACTCACTGGTATCTGGAGCCAATTATGCTGATCTTTTCGGATCAAACAGTACAACGCAATCAGAGTATATTTTTATGCGAAACTATGGTGCTACTAACTTCATTGAGTTTGCCAATTTTCCTATCGTATTCGATAAAAGTACGGGCAATAGTATAACTCCAAGTCAAAATTTGGTTGATGCTTTTGAGGTCGTAAATGCAGGCGTAAGTATACCATTCGATTGGACTAATCCAGCCCATGCCAGTGCTCCATACGCAAACAGAGACCTTCGCTTTGATGCGTCGGTTATTTACAATGGCTCTTCATTTTCCGGTAAAACTATCCAGACCTATACCGGTGGAAACAGTGGATTGCCAAATACAAATGCGACAAAGACAGGGTATTATTTAAAGAAATGGCAAAACCCGACTATTGATCTTGTAAATAACACCACAGCTATTCATGCGTGGGGTTACTTCAGATATGCTGAGATTTTATTGAACTATGCCGAAGCGATGTACAATGCTTATGGCGAAAGTTCTGATCCTAACGGCTATGGAATGACAGCTTTGACTGCATTCAATTTCGTGAGAGCCAGAGCTGGTGTGAGTCAATTGGCAGCAGGGGCTTTAACTCAGGCAAAAATTGAAAATGAACGTCGTGTTGAATTCTGTTTTGAAGACCAACGTTTCTGGGATTTACGCCGTTGGAATAAAGCTGAAGCTGTGTTAGGTGGTCCATTGAAAAAGATAATTATCACCAATACAGGAACAAAAGCTGTTCCGGTTTATACTTACGAAGTAAAAAACCTTGAAAACCGGGTGTTTTTGCCAAAGATGAATTGGTATCCGATTCCACAAAATGAAATTACCAAAACAGACTGGAAACAAAATACCGGTTGGGAATAGAAAAGTAAAATGATTTATATGCTTGTGCCATAGTTCTGGTAATACAGAATGAATGATGTAAAGCAACCTGAAAAAAATGGAACCGAGTGTTGAATACCAGAGATGGGACAGCATTCGGTTCCAATCAAGGAAAAATTATTCTCAATCCAATTTTTCTTATATGTTTGATTTATCACATAGCATTAGTTATTAAGGAAATATTTTTAATATGAAACGTTTTTCTAGTATGTTCTCTCTTTTAGTTATAGCCGCTTGCTGGATGCAAGCTATGGCTCAAAATAACACAGCATCCGATATTGATAAAAAACAGGTAAACGTTTACACAACGGCCCGGAATACAAAGCTGAGACTGCAAAAAGTTGCTACTTTGAATTTTGAAGATGTAAAGCAACCTCTCGAAACGCAACCGTCCATCTTTCTTGACCCATCCAAGTCATATCAATCGATTTTGGGTATTGGAGGAGCTTTAACTGATGCCGCCGCCGAGACTTTTGCTAAACTTTCCAAAGAAACTCAAAGTGAACTTTTGAATGCGTATTACAATCCTCAGGAAGGAATTGGTTATACGATGGCAAGAACCAATATAAATAGCTGTGATTTTTCGAGTGAGACGTACAACTATGTTTCTGATGGAGACTCAGCACTCGGAACCTTCAATGTAGCCCACGACCAAAAATACCGCATCCCATTGATCAAACAAGCTATGGCGACTGCAGGTGGAAAGTTAACTCTTTTTGCAAGTCCCTGGAGTCCTCCGGCATGGATGAAAGACAATAACAGTGTGTTGAATGGGGGTAAACTATTGAATAAATACAATCAGGCATGGGCCAATTATTATGTGAAGTTTATCCAAACTTATGAATTGCTGGGTATTCCGGTTTGGGGGTTGTCAGTTCAAAACGAACCCATGGCTAAACAACGCTGGGAGTCCTGTATATTTACTGCCGACGAAGAACGCGATTTTATCAAAAATTATCTTGGCCCAACTCTCCGGAATAGTGGTTTGGGCGACAAGAAATTAATTGTCTGGGATCATAACCGCGACTTAGTATACCAAAGGGCATCGGCAATATTGAACGATCCTGAAGCTGCTAAATATGTATGGGGTATTGGTTTTCACTGGTATGAAACGTGGGCCGGTGGTGGAATGCAATTTGATAATTTGAAACGCGTACATGAAGCGTTTCCCGAAAAGAATTTGATTTTTACTGAAGGCTGTATTGAAAATTTTGAACTAAGTAAAGTGAATGATTGGTCACTTGGCGAAAAGTACGGAATATCGCTCATTAACGATTTTAATAATGGAACTGTAGCCTGGACAGACTGGAATATCCTGTTGGATCAGACAGGCGGACCAAATCACGTGGGAAACTTTTGTTTTGCTCCGATACATGCCGATACAAAAACAGGTAAACTGATTTATACAAATATATATTACTATTTGGGTCAGTTCTCAAAATATGTTCGTCCCGGAGCCAAGCGCATAAGTTGCTGCTCGAATAGGGATAAATTGCTTACAACAGCTTTCGAGAATAAAGATGGAAAGCAGGCAGTTATTGTGATGAATACTTCCGATAAACAAATAAATTATAATTTATTTGTTCGTGAAAAGGCTGTAAAATATAATAGTTTGCCACATTCTATTTCAACATTGGTAATTGAATAATAAATTTGTAGGTAGCATCATAGATTTATTGCAATGCCTGCAAAAGAAAGATATACGTGATTTCGGATGTGTTGATTTGGTATAAGAAGTTATGTGTTTTTTAGTTGGTTTGGTTGGTATTGTTGCCAGTGTAAATAAGGGAAAATAATTACCTTTGTTTTACACTGGCGCAATATTTTTGGATGTGGTTTTTAATCAACAATTTAAAAGGTAGATGAAATTTATGCTTGTTCAATACATATCTGGTAGATTGGTGCAAAGTACCAATTTGCGGAACTATCAAACTAATGTGTTATCTGAGATTTTCTCAGATATACCTGATTTCTCAAATCCCCTTTGATTTTTTGCTTTGACACAAAATAGTGAACATACCTAACCTGTTTACGAATTGACGAATATTTTCTCCCAATGGAGCGATAAAGGATTTAGTGAGTCAATGCCAAAATGATTATAAACAAAGACATACATATATAAAACTTAATTATCATGAAACAACTTTTTGGATTTTTCCTTTTTTTTCTTTTAGTATCCTGCTCCAGTGTGACAAAAATAGCCTGTGTGGGCGATAGTATAACGGAAGGGGCGGGATTGGTGTGGCAAAGCAAAACGTCGTATCCGGTGGTACTTGATAGCATTTTGGGATCTAAGTACTCGGTTTTAAATCTGGGACGGAGTGCCACCACCTTGCAGCGGAGGGGAGATTTTCCGTACTGGAGTGCCAAGGAATTTTATGATGTGTTCGCTTTGCGCCCGAACATCATTATAATAAAACTCGGTACCAACGATACAAAACCGGGAAACTGGAATGCTAAACGGTTTGCTGCCGATTATCAAGCTTTGGTAGATACGTTTAAAACGATTCCAAGCCATCCCCGTATTTATGTTTGCCTGCCGGTGCCGGTATGCCAAATCAAATGGGGAATTAATGACTCTACCCTAACCTCAGGGGTGATTCCAGCTGTTGAACAACTGGCGAAAACAAACGGACTGAAGGTGATTGACCTGTATCATGGAATGCAAAATGAGTGTGCAAATTTCCCTGATGGCGTTCATCCCAATGAAAAAGGGGCAAAAATGATGGCGAAAATAATTGCGAGTGAAATAAAGAAATAATCGATATTCTCTTGTTTCGAAACGAGAAAAGTTGCTTAATCCGGCTTTTTCTTGCGCACCGTGTATACTATATTAGTTTTCGGGCCGAAAGCCCTTTATAACCTAGCCCAATGGCAAAGTCCTGAAAGGACAACGCCTTGGGTTAAATAAAGAAAATCATTTGTGCCCTCCCGTAAAACGGGATAAATTGTAGGGCAATATATCAACATATCACTAAAATAATTGATTGTAACTATGCTGTCCTTTCAGGACGAAGAACTTTTTTATCATGCTTTCCCAAGGCGCTACCCTTTCAGGGTTTTACCTTGGGCTGAATATGTCCGACTTTCAGTCTTCTAATTTGCTATAGTATGGAGAGACTACTTCCCCCGCTAACTCAGGTCTTTGTCCTGTGCTTCTTTTCATTTTGTTCGTCACGGGTCGCACAATCAAGGTGGTTTTTTTGTCTGACTGTTAATCAATTGAATAAAAAGTCTTCCACAAGTTTTAAATACCTTTCTGTTTCTTCATATATTGGAGCGTGCCCAGAAAATTGCATTTCTTTAAACGTTGCATTGGGGATTAACGAAGCGATTTCTTGTCCGTCTTTCGGAGGATTTAAACCGTCATGCTTTCCGCTTATTACAAGTGTTGGGGCTGTTATGCTTGGTAGATCTTTCCTGAAATCAAAGTTTGTCAGGGCTTTATTGGCCGCCGCAAATTGTTCAGGGGTTAAATCTGTTTCAAAAACATCAAGGTGGTTTTGCATTATCTCTGTGTTGTAAACGAAATATTTGAGTAAAGTCAAAATAGTTTCGTGAAAATTTTTCCCCTTAATTTCTTCTGCGTGTTCGCCGAACAATATTTGCACGGATGAAGTAAGCCCATTTGATTTTGGAACAGTTAATATCAGCTTTTCAATTCTTTCAGGTGCAGCAATGGCAACACCTTGTGCAATATAGCTTCCCATTGAAACACCTAGCAAATACGTTTTTTCAATATTGTAAAAATCCATAATGCCCAACACGTCATTTATGTGGTCTTGCAAAGTGTATTCCGTTGGTTTTTCGCTTTGTCCGTGTCCCCGAATGTCAAACGTAATTGTTTTGAAATGTTTAGAAAGAGGATTTGTGATGATGTCTAATTGCTTGGAGTTACCACCTAAAACGTGAAGTAGCAGCAATGGTTTTCCGTTTCCTTTTGTATTTATGTTTAAATCAATACCGTTTATTTTTATTAATGCCATTTTGTAGATATATTAATATTTGACTTTGCAAGTGCCTTGTTGTGCGGTTGCCTAACATTGCCTGTGTCCATAGGTATTTGTTAGGCTTCCACTTTCGTCGGTCTGTGGCCTGTGCTTCTTTTCATTTTGTTTATAACGAGTCACAGACCCGCGGCAGATTTTATTTTACTATCTTCTTTTTTTTGGGAAATCTGAACTAATAAGAAGACAACCATAGCAACCCCAACGTAGAATATAAATTCTGTCAAATCGTAATCAACAAATATTCCTTTAAAGTGACAATCTTCCCCAATTATATGTCCGTCACCATGTTCTCGTCCTGCTGGAGGATTGTTGTAGTCCCATGCAATAATATCTCTGCAAGATTGAAATTTTACAAATGGCCAAAATTCATTAGATTTAGGTTCACCTCCATCGTTGAATATCTCAATTTGACTGTAAGACATCAGTAATGCAAATAAGTGAAAACCACACCAAACAATAAACCAAGTTAAAGCTCGTTTAGAAGGCTTGATTGTATTCAATATTGCCTCCAATGTTGGATTAGAAGTGTTTTTAGTTGTGACTTTTAAATGTCCTGATATTTCTGTCCTAAAATTTTGTTTACTTCCTTCGATTGGTAATGGTGGTGGAACTGATTTTGGTTTTAGTAATAGAACTAATTCCTGTATGTCCTTTAGTTTTTGCCAATTCTCCATTCCTTCTGTCCAAATCAAAGTCTCATTAGTCAAGTCTTTTTGGGATAATTGTTCGATTGAAAATGGACCGTTTTGTTCTTTCTCATTTAAGAAAAAATATTCTTTCATTTTATTATAGCTTTTCTTTTATTTTCCTCCGCTAGCGCAGGTCTGTGACCTGAGCTTCTTTGTATTTTGTTTGTCACAGGTCACAGAGCCGCGCCATCGGAGGAAGTTAGCACTCGTTTTTTTGCTTTTAAATTGTAAGTTGTTTGATTTCAGAAATTGTTTGCTTTAATTCACCTTTAATTAATGCGTCCATTTTTAGATTAAAACCTTTGTAAAAGTAAGAAGTTTTTAGCTCACTATTTGCGTCTATAATTTCGTTTTCAGCTTCTAATAAGATATTTTCATACTCTTTTAAAACTTCTGCATAATAAATAGAGGTAAAAAAATAATGAGATAAATCATTAAAAGTCTTTGATAAAAAATCATAATCATCGATAATTCTTTTTGTATTTTCAGAACCAATTGCTTGAGGGTAATTGATATCATAGTTATTTTTAATTGATTCAAGTTTTCTTAGTTTTTCAATGAGAAATGAGATATTTATTTTTTGTAATTCCAATTTTATTGTTTTTTTTGCAATCGTATATGTTGTAAAGCCTCCAATGGCTGCACCTATTAATGCACCACTACATGCCCAAAATCCATCGCTTATAAAGTTCATTTTTAATTATTGATTTTGTTGTAAATTCTATCTAATAATTCTACTCTAATAAAATTGTTTAGTCTTTTATTTTTCTCTAAATAATGAGCTAATTTAGGTGAAATAAAGTAGTAAATTTTTATGAAAAGTCTTCCCCATATTGAATTACTTAAGACATCATCCCTATAGTTTCTAAATAATTTTACTTCCTTAGCCTCATAGTCACCATAACAAGCAGTCGCAATATAACAGCCTTTACTATCACTTTTGTGATTGGTTGATATGCCTCTTCCAATATTATAGCAATTTTCACAAATCGGATAATTTATATTTGAATTAAATCCGCTTGTGTATGTGCGCTTTACAGCAGTCATAGATTCACCACAATGAGGACAAATTCCCATATTAAAATAACCGTTATCTTTTAGGTATTTAAATGCTTGAAATTCCTCATATTTATTAGTCCTAATTCTAGTTAGAAAATATTCAGCTTCCCATTTTCCTGGCTCTCTAGTAAGGATGTCTGGACATACATATCCATTTTCATTTAATTTGTTACATAAACATTGATAATATTCTTTAACGTTTTTAAATTCGTTGTTTGATTGTGTTGGATATACAGTTCCAATAGTTTCTTGAGTTTTTGTTTTCATAAACAAAAGTAGTTCCGAAAAGTCAAATTTGTCATTACTTAAATTTATAAGATATAGATACATAAAACAATTAAGAAGATTTGGCAAGTTTTCTGTATCTAAGTTTTCCATATTTGAAATACCGGCTAATCCTATAGAGCGAATAATAGCAGATTTATTAAATTCAGTTCTGCTTCCTATACAAGCATTTATTGATTTTGAATCTTTGTTTTGATCAAAAATAAACACGCCTATTTTATCAAAAAAAATTGTTTCAAATTTTACCGGAGGATTTGAAGCATTATTGCATGTTAATAGGTAAGCCATACATATGGACAAGAACGGTATTTCGTTTTTATTATTTCTTGATTTCTCAACACTTTCGTTGTATAATTCAATTAGCTCATCTTGATCAAGCTTACTTAATGGCTTTTCCATTTTGTGTTTATTTTGTAGTTTATATAATAATCCCATGCTAGCGCGGATTTGTAATCTGTGCCATACTCAACATACTAATTTCTTATGTCATGGGTCGCAGACCCGTACCAGTGGAGACGAGTAGAGATTGTACCCAACACTAAATAATGTCAGGGAAACTTGATGAGTAATAGTCTGCTATTGTCGACTGTCTGATTGCGTTAATCTCTGTCATTCCGTTGTCTCCGTAATGAACGTCATAAACTTTAAAAACATAACCAATTCCGTCAATGTCGATTATAACTTTGTCTCCAGATGTGGGAACGGCTAAAAGCTTGACCTCTTTAAAAAAACGAAAAAGTCTGGTGTCTTTGTCAAATTCCATTAAACTAACTGTTTTCATGATATATCTTTTATTAAATGTTACGTTTTCTACACTTGCCGCATAATACCCATATATCCCCAGTTTCCCCCACGCTGCCGCACGAATTGCATCGTGTGGCAATAACTCGAAAGGACAAAATTATGAATTGAAAATCGACGGAGTCAAATTTGTAATTTCTATTCGTTGTTTTCTTTCATTTATTGTTTTTCTTGCCAATTGACTTGCCACACGATGCTATTCGTGCGGCAGCAGAGGTGTTTATTCGCACTTCATTTAGGCAATTTAGCTAAAAATGATTCAATCTGTGACTTATAGATTTGTTTTAAATCAGAAGCATTAAAATATGTTTCATCTGATAAAGTTGGGTTTATCCTTAAAGTTTCTTTTCCGCTTAAAACTGATAATAAAAGATATGGATTAATCTCAATAATTTTCTTTCCCAAGTCTGCACCTTTGGTTGATTCTTTAAATTTCTCAGGCGATGAAAATATAGGAATAAATGATTTTCCATTTTCAATATAATCTTGAACATTAAGTATTTTAGATTTTGGATCAAGCTCATGAGAAAGTATGATTGTTACTTTATCCAAAGTGAAGAATTTATCCGACTTCACTTTTTTGCTATTAAATAAATTGTTTGGCATGCATTTATTTGCCAAACTGTCATTATTATTTTTAAAACTACTTTTCGTATTTTCTTTGTGGCTAGAGTATCCACAAGATATAAGAAAAAGATAAGGAATTATTAAAACTAGAATTGTTTTTGTGTCAAAATTTGGTAGTGTTTTTTTTCTCATTTGTTTGTGTTTGAACTTTAAAGTCACCGATTATTTTATTAAGACTGTCTTTTTTCTATACTTGTCCATAATACGCATATATGCAAATATCTATTTCGCATATCTCCACTTTACCTGAGGTTTCGCATGTTCTTTTTAATTAATTCCGCACCAAAGATAAAAACAAATTATTACATTAACAACCATTTCTGTTATTAATTACCAGTTTGGCTTCGGGAGTGTTTTTTGTGGATTTTGTGATGCAAGGCTTCCGGTAAGTATGGACTCGTAGATTCCCGAGACTGAAAACGATTTTAATGGTGAGGAATATGATTTTAATGGTGATGAAAATCAAATTAATGATCATGAATACGATTTTAATGGTGATGAAAACGATTTTCCTTGCAAGGAAAACGATTTTAATGACAAGGAAAATGAGTTTCATGACAAGGAAAATCAATTTCCTTGCAAGGAAAATGGATTTAATGACAAGGAAAATGAGTTTCATGACAAGGAAAACGATTTTCTTTGCAAGGAAAATGTATTTTCACGACAAGGAAAATGGATTTAATGACAAGGAAAATGAGTTTCATGACAAGGAAAATCAATTTCATGACAAGGAAAATGAATTTCCTTGCAAGGAAAATACCTATCAGCACGATTAAAATAAAAATAATTATCACACTATCAGGCGGTTGTGTCAAAAGCACGCAAATAACAACAAACAACACAAATCTTTGCAACTAAGATTTGCAAAGTTGAATAGTATTTGTGAAGAATCTACTGTTTTTACCGGATACCAATGATTCCTATTGCAATATCTGCTTATTCCCACATTATTTCTGATTCCTGTATTCTTTCGGAGTAAGGTGATATTTTTTGGAGAATTCGCGGTAGAAATAGGCTTTGTTATTAAAACCACAGCTGTACATTATTTCCTGTACCGTTTTGTTGGTGCTTTTCAATAGTTTCTCTGCTTGTTTTAACCGGATAGAACGAATATATTCGGTAGGTGTCTGTCCGATGATTTCCTTCATTTTTCGGTATAGTTGCATTTTACTGAGTGCCGTTTCGCTTGCAATAAAGTCCATCGACAGCGTTTCGTTGTCAATTTGTTCCTGAATAATTTGGGTAATGCGAAGCATCAGTTCTTTGTCTTCCTTATGAATCAGTTTTCCTTCGAACTGTTCCAATGCCGCATAAGCCGACTCGCTATAAGCCAATACAGCCTGATTGCGATGTAGTAAACTTTCGATTAATGCTTCCAGATGGCGTGGATGAAATGGTTTGCTCAGATATGCATCGGCACCTACTTCGAGTCCTTCAATCTGACTCTCCACCGAACTTTTGGACGACAGCAGAATGATGGGGATATGCCGTGTAAGTTCCTGCTCTTTCATAATTCGGACAAACTCAACGCCGTTCATCACCGGCATGATAATGTCGCATACAATAATCAGCGGCATTCTGATTCGCATCAACTCAATGGCCTCTTGTCCGTTGGCAGCTTCGGCTATCTCGTATCTGCCGGATAAAAAGTCTCTCAGCAATTCGCGTATCTCCCTTTCATCGTCAATCACCAGCACCATTCCTTCTTTTTGCGTGTCGGGTACTGAAATCTGCATTTTATCATACTGTTCGTCTTCCGTTGTGCTGACAATGGGATTTGAAATTACCGGCTTAGTCAGGGTCTCAGCATTAAGCGTCTTGTCCAGCACCATTTCCGGCAGACTGACCACAAAACAGGTGTAGGTCGTTCCATCGCTCTCCACGTCGATGCTTCCCTGCAAGACTTCCACGATATTTTTACACAGAGCCAACCCAATGCCGTTGCGTGTTTCTACTCCTTTGGACACCTGCATTTCGAAACGATCCAACACTTCGAAGCGGTCGAAAATACTTTTTCGATAAGCCTCTTTTATTCCCACACCAGTATTGGTAACGCGAATCAATAACCGGTCATCTACTATTTCCACTAGTATCTTTATGCTTTCGCCGGGGGGCGTATATTTCACAGCATTGGAAAGCAGATTGAACACAATCTTTTCAATACTATCCCGATCTGTTTGCCAGTGGAATATTTTAGGCGAAAAGGTGAGTGAAAACTGAATTTCTTTTTGCTCCAGCACCTCCATGAAATTGTCAATCACAAATTTAATGAGCTCCGGGATGTAAACCCGCTCTATTTTCAGTTGCAAGTGTCCTGTTTCGGCTTTGCGGAAATCGATCATTTGTTGAATTAAAGTCTGCATCCTTTCGGAGTTAGACTTAATGATATTGATGTATTTCCGGGTATATCCATCTGCCGCATGGGTCCGCAGTAATTGTTCGCACGGCCCGTAAATCAGAGTCAGCGAGTTGGAAAATTCATGAGCAATATTGGTAAAAAAGCGTAGTTTGGCCTGGTGTATTTCTTCTATTTTCTGTTTTTCCAGCTCCTTCAATACAATGTTATTCCGCGCGGTCAATTGATCTTTAATAAACCGATGAATAAGTATAATCAACCCGATTATCAAAATAAAATAACACAGGTAGGCAATAGTACTGGCCCACCAGGGCGGCCGCATAATAATGGGGAGTGAAAAATATTGTTCACTCCATATCTTATCGGCATTGCTACACCGGACTTTCAAGGTATATTTTCCGGTAGGCAGGTTGGTAAATACAATGGTATTGGAAGTTCCCAATTGAATCCATTCTTTTTGGTATCCTTCCAGCAGATATGAAATCTCGCATTTGGCACTCGACAGATAATCGAGTGGGATAAATTTAAAACTGAATGATTTGACTTTATAGGACAGTGTCAAAGTTTGAACCGAAGATTTCGACCTCAGGTAATCGGAAAAATTGGTTTCTACATTGTCAACAAAAAAAGCGTCCAGCCTCAGTGTGGGTATATAGTTGCTGTGCGTTATTTCAAGTGGGTTGAACATATTAAAACCACTGATGCCCCCAAAATAAAATTGAGTTGAATAGGGACTTGCATAAAATGCACCATCGGAAAATTCATTGTTTTGTAATCCGTCTTTTTTGAAGTAAGAAACAATGCGTGTGTTTTTCCTGTCGTGTACCAACTCGGCCAGACCTTTGTTGGTGCTAAGCCACAGATTATGTTCTTTATCTTCCAAAATGCCGTGTATGGTATTGTTAGGCATGCCTTCTTTTTCGGTAAAACGGGTAAAGACCGGTTTCCCTTTTTCAAAGCGCAATAGCTTATTGAGCCCCATGCTCGTCCCTGCCCATAAAATTCCTTTACTATCTTTATAGAGGCAGAGAATGTCGTCGCTGCTGATAAAGTCGGAAGAATTGGCCGAGAACCGGTAACTCTGAAATTTTTCCGTCCGGCGATCGAACCGGTTAAGACCACCACCCCGTGTACCAATCCACAAATGAGTGGCATCGTCGCGGATAATGGAATAGACGATGTTATTGCTTAATGAAGAATGATTATTCCTGAAAATATATTGCTTGTAGCTTTTAATGGAATACGGGCGGGTGCTTCGGTCAATCTCCAGTTTATACATGCCGTAGCCGCTGGTTCCTACCCACAAGACATTGTTATCGGTAGGCAAAATGGCATATACCGACGATAGATTTATGTTTCGTCGGAGATTTTCGTTGAGCGATAAAGTATATATTTTTTGATTCTTAGTGTCATAATAATTTATACCACGTCCGTCAGTCCCAATCCAGTATTCAGTTTCCTGACCTTGTACAATGGTAAAAACAGAATTGTTTAATAATCCATTGGTGGTTGTAAAGTGCTGTTGTATTCCCGGTGCCTGATTATCTGCTTTGCGGTTGAGGACATAAATCCCACTTCCTTTTGTTCCTACCCAAAGTGAGCGGTTGCGGTCTTCAAAAAAAGTACGAACTGCGTTATTGCCAAAACCCTGAATATTCTCGGCGGAAAAGGTGTGGAATTTTTCACGCGAGGGAGACAATTGATAAACACCCTGTGCGTCGGTACCCACCCAGATAATTTGCTGCGTTCCGGCAAAAAGCGACAACACCGAAACATTGGGCATCACCGCTTCAACCATATTTGTTTTCAGGTCGTAACGATACAGACCGTTTGCAGCACCCCACAATTGGTAGCCATCCATAAACAGAATAGCCCGTAGGATACCGGTTTTCTCCGTTCTTACCGGAGCTTCGGCTAAGACTCCTTCCGAAATCCGGTATGAATAGTACTTTTCGTCGGTGGTTTGCATCCAGAATACATTGCCGGAATGATAAAACACCGATTCAATATTTTTCAGGTGTTGAAACCGGACTACATTCTCAACAACCGGTGCTTCTGTTCTTCCTTTTTTTAAAACGATTTTAAACAGGTTTTTCTCTTCGGTATATATCCAGAGATTATCGTCCAGATCGAAGAACATCTTTTTTGTTCGGAAATTCTGAACGGCTTTCAGCTGTTCGAAACGATGTGTCCGGGCATTGAAGAAGAATACTCCCTGATCATAAATAGCAGCAAATATCCGGTTTGAGCTGTTGCGGGCAATGAAAAAAGAATGTTCGCTAAAAATGGTTTGATTGCTATTGTCCGTAAAAAATC
>Ga0302159_10000038_pt1 | contig 39938 bp, 46 predicted proteins | sample I_Fen_E1_2_FD_193504 | JGI IMG/M metagenome (GOLD analysis project Ga0302159, IMG submission 193504) | Peat permafrost microbial communities from Stordalen Mire near Abisko, Sweden - I_Fen_E1_2 | ecosystem: Environmental > Terrestrial > Soil > Wetlands > Permafrost | place: Sweden: Abisko... | reverse complement strand
ATCAACCAGAGAAGGTAGCAGCGTGAGTTGTTGCTTGTTTCAGGATGGCCGTGAAACTCGACCCGCACTAACTGTTAGCTTTCGCTTGGAGCGAGGCGGTCAGTTTGAAAGCGGATTCCAATTTTCCTATACCTAGATGTAATCCTGTTGAATACAAGACTGAAATTTATTGTTATTTATGCGTTCGCCGTGGCTGTAGCGGCTTCGGTTATTTATTTATTATTCTTCAATTCGGAATTTCCGTTAATGGGCCAATAAAATGGACAATAGAAAGTTTCAATCAGCGGCCAGCGCCACGCCGCCCACAGCGCCGGCATCGCCTAGCAGCGGCTATCCGACCAACGGGAACCCCGGCACGGGAACCCCGGCGACGCTGCCCGGCGAGTTCTGGTTTCATAAAATTGGCGAGGAACTGCGGGCGGTTATTACTGGTGCGGGGATTACGAATTCTGATGCTGATTTAGCGCAATTGTTGGCCGCCATAAAATATCATGCGATTAACGAGCAGAAATTAACTCATCAAATTTTTACCACCGGCTCGGCAACCTACACGCCGACAGCCGGAACCAATAAGGTTCTGGTTGAGGTGATCGGCGGCGGTGGCGCCGGTGGCGGTGCGCCTGCGACGAGTTCAGTTCAGTTTTCAGTGGGCGGCGGCGGCGGTTCTGGCGCTTATGCAAAAAAATTAATCACCTCGGCTTTTAGCGGTGTAACCGTCACAGTCGGCGCAGGGGGTACAGCGAATAGCGGGGCTAGTGGCGGAAACGGCGGGACTTCCTCGTTCGGTGCGCTTGTATCGGCAGCAGGGGGAGGAGGAGGAATAAGCGCCGGGCCATCGGGTAACATTTTCAACGCCTCAGGAGGAGGAGGCGGAACGTTACCCACGACAGGCGATATTAATGCCGGAGGATCATCGGCCACATGTGGCATGGTAAATTATGCGGCGGGTATCGCACTGGGGGGGACGGGAGGCTCATCAACATTAGGCGGCTCTGGGTTTGGCTCAGCAAACTCCGTTGGCGGACTTGGACAAGCGCCTGGTGCGGGTGGTGGCGGCTCTTCAAACAACATCTCAAATGGCGCCAGTATCGGTGGGGCAGGCGCCAAGGGAATAGTTATTGTCTGGGAAATGTCTTAGAAGCTTCGCAGTTATCCACAAAATCTGTGGATAACTGCCATTTTTTTGCACTTTTTTTAGTCCAATTTTTTGATAAAATTGGGATTTTGTTAGATTGGCTAATTTTTAGCCAGTTAGTTCCCACCAACCCACCCCGCCCATGTAGAGACGCAATATTTTGCGTCTCTACACCTCAAAAAAAATTAAGTAATACCAAGACACCAGAAAACATATAACGCGTCGCTAACAGGCTGTTTTGCGGTTTTTTGCGTGGTTTATTTTATAGTTTCCTGATTATCAACAATCCACAACGGCCTGCAAAGCCATCTACGGCGGTTCGATTCCGCCCGCAGCCTTTAGGCATTATTTCAATTCCAGGTGAGATTCAACCTGTGTCAATACATCGCCATGTAAGCCATCTGCTTTAGCTTTTGGTGCCATGGCAGTCAGCACTGGAACAAGCACAATCAATATAAAACTAATAATTAATAATAATTGTGGGACGTTTTTTTCAGTTTCCAAACCATGCGCTTTTTTAATCTTGTTGCGCTCTTGTTTATGTATTTTGGTAGATTTCAGTGGGTTCATTTTTTAATTTTTACCATTAAATAAGAATTATTCTCATCTTCTTCTTTTGATTAAAGAAAGACTAAAGAAAGACTAGCAAAAAAATGTCGATCTCTGTAAGCCTTGGCGTTCGTGGCCTGTAGAGATTTTTTTTTTTAAAAAAATACCTGAGAACACGATAGTTTGATACCTGAGAACACGATAGTTTTATACCTGAGAACACGATAGCAATACCTGAGAACACGATAGTAAATACCTGAGAACACGATAGTAAATACCTGAGAACACGATAGTCATTTTTTATTAACGATGACTAAATCACCATCGAAATTATGGTCTTCCAGGAAGTTTATTTTTTTTAATTCATCCAATGCGATCTTTAAGTTTTGTTTGAATTTTGCTAAACTTTTGATCTTGCTGCCAGACAGTTTATGCAGAGTTTCAATTTTTATCGGATACGGTTTATCATGGCTGCTATAAAATCCATGTAAATACTGTGCGAGTTGACTTTTCCTAAATACCAGGCGTTCATCCCAATCAATCCATGTGTGTTGCTTGTAGAGATTAATTAATTGCCGGTTAAGCTGTAAAACATAACGCTGGGTTTCTTTGTCGCGCGTGCCTTGCAGGATCATCGCGCCGAAATATTGCCCGGCATTGATGTTAAGGTGACAAACAGCCAAACGTGTAATGCCTTCATAAAGCCGGTTATATTCATCAGCTCCAGTACCCAATTCCAAAGCTTTTAAAATCTCATAGGCAGTAAATTCACAAATATCCCCCAAGGGGCTTTTCCTGCATAAATGCACCAACGTTTCCCAGAGTGTTAAATCTTCCTGATTTAATACATAGCCGTCATATTTGATAGTTATGCCGGACTGACTTTCTACAAATTCCAATACCAACCGTTCACGTATTGCCGTGCTTTTTATAGCAGGAAATAAAGCAGATCGTAGAAAGCTGTTTGGCGTTCCACGTTTTTTATCAGGCCATTCAGGGAGCATAATTTCTTTTAACTCATTCTTTTCTTTGGCTATCTGTTGTAATTTGGCAAGTTTTTTAGTTGTTTTGTCTATTTCGTCGGTCATTAGTAATGAAATATTATCTATACGCATTGGAATCCGCTTTCAAACTGACCGCCTCGCTCCAAGCGAAAGCTAACAGTTAGTGCGGGTCGAGTTTCACGGCCATCCTGAAACAAGCAACAACTCACGCTGCTACCTTCTCTGGTTGATATATGGCTCCACTCATGGCTAACCCAGCCATTTTTATATTTATGGCTGCATTCAAATCCCTATCAAGAGACAATCCGCAACCACATTCATAAACTCTTTCGCTCAATTTCATAGGCTTTATTTCGCCACAACTTGAGCACGTCTTGGTACTCGGAAACCAGCGACTAATTTTAACCACTTCTTTTCCGTACCATTGCGCCTTGTATTCAATCTGCCGGTTTAGCTCGAATATACCCACATCTGCAACCGCTTTTGATAACTTGCGATTCTTCAACATGCCGGATACATTCAAATCCTCAACACAGATAACATCATTTTCACTCACAAGTTTAGTCGTGAGCTTGTGCAAGAAATCCTTCCGAGAGTTGGTTATCGTCTCATGAATCCTCGCTACAACAATCCGTTGCTTCTTCCATCCGTTACTACCTTTCTTTTTCCTGCTTAAAACCCGTTGCGCCTTCTTGAGCCTACGCTGGTAATAATACGTATACTTCGGTGCGCCTGAGTGAAATCCATCACTGGTTACAACTACGTCCTTTATGCCGACATCAATACCGACAACCTTTCCAGTCATTGGCATTAAGCCCTGCTCAACCTCGCACATGAAACCGACAAAATACTTGCCACTGGCAGACTTGCTAACCGTAACCATCTTGGGTATTCCACCGGGTACTTGTGACCATTTCACTTTCAATTCGCCAAGTTTAGGCAACTTCAGCAACTCACCAGCACGAAAATTATTCAGTACAATCCGTTGATCCAGTTGATACCTGATACTTTGTGCATGGCTCTTTTTCTTGAACTTTGGGAACTTTGCCCGGCCCTTAAAAAAGTTATCGAACGCCTTATCCTGGTCAATCAGTTTTTGGTTCAACACACCGGCTGTTGCATCACACAACCACGGATATTCTGTTTTCTTGTACTGGGTAATATGTCGGCTCAAATCGTTTGAGTTCAGGCTAACATCCCAGTTTTTATAGGCATAATCCCTCTCAATCAATCCACGATTCCAGACAAACCGCGCACAACCGAACTCGATAGCCAGTTGTGCAGCTTGTGCTTTTGTTGGTTCAAACTTGAATTTATAGGCTTTCATGATTTTCATGTGTATAATATAGCACAGTAAAACACACATGCACAGTAAATTACACATGAAATCAAAAATAAAAACAGTCCGATTCCAGATTGTATTACCCGAATACCTGAAAATAGAGCTTGTTAAAGCCTCTGAAAATCTAGGTGTGTCTATGTCCGAATACATAAAAGATGCGCTTAAAGAAAAATTAAAGCAGAAAGCGGATGCCATTTAAATCGGCCCTCGCGTTCCGCGCTCCACTTCGTTACGCGACTCCACTGGGGGGTCGCGCTCATCCATGATCGCTTCCAATGGCGACGGTATGCGCCGGTTTATAGCGGTTAATCAGGCATTCGAGCAATTGATTGCCCCAGGCGGCCAACGCTTCATTCACGCCGCCGGATATTCTGAACCAGGCGACCGTCGTTGTCGGCGCATTGACCTGCCAGGCGAAATACCAATCAGGCCCATAAATGGAATCGGCTACCGTCATGCCGACGTTAAACGGATTGAATTCGGTGATGGTGATGCTAAAACCGGCTGCCAACGCTAAAGCGATAAAATAAGCCCGTGACTGGCCGCCGATACTGATCATCTGCGAGACCAGCGCATCATGGCGCTGCTGCACCGTTTGCTCAATGCCATACATGCACGCGGTCGGCAGGCCAAAGATGCGCTCATAATCGGTCAGCAATTCATACGTAACGCGCGGGTCCGCTTCCTCAATCAGCACATCAGCACGCGCCTGAACACGGGCAAATTCCTGCGCCCAGGCGTTAAGCTGCAACGTCAGCGTGGCGGCATCATCATCCGTTGACCAGGCAGGGCCCGGCGGCAACAACGCGGCTAATTGCCGGGCGTAATCATCCGCACTCAGGTCCATGTGATGGTTCCCATGACGCTAATAGCGCCGGTTACATTAGTTACATTGGCTGCGGGCGTCGTCAGAACGTGATCAAACTCATCGGTTGCAATACTGATAGCCTCGCGAATATGACTTAAATAAATCGTGCCTCCCGGTACGGCTTCCCGTTTTATCAAGTCGGTTAATTCCTGAGTAATGGCCGCTTTTACAGTCGTATTCGATGGAGATAAGGCGTTGATTGTAAAATTCAGCGGCACGGCAACGGGAGCCGCCACGGTAACGGCCGCTGTTACCGGCCGAAGCGGGTCAATGTAAGCGGCAACCACGGCGACATCGCCGGATAGAGGAATGCCATCCGAATAATTATCATCCATCATAAAGCGCACGGTCACCGCGCCAATGCCCAATTCCTGTGGATAAACCCAGGCACGCGTCACGCCAGGCACAGCTAGCGCCCAGGCTTCATAATCCGCCCGGTCGCCGCCTTGGGGCGGTTGTTTGATACGAAGCAACAGGCGATAACGCAAACTGTCATCGGTTTCAATATCGTTGCCGCCGGTCATTGCTCCAGCTAAAGCGCCTGAATTAACGCCGGAAACCGGCGCTTGTAGCGTAAAAGTCTGTCCGGTTAACCGGTTGCCTGCCAGACCTGGAATAACGGCGTTAACCGTTGCCCAGACGATTCCAGCGGAAATAGTTGCATCAGCAGCGGTCGCAAACAATTGGCCGTCGTATGCTGCCAACTGAGTGCCGGCCGTAATAACGATGCCGTTGGTTCCGGTAAACTTCACCTGTCCGGTGGCCACCGTCGCCTGTTTCCGAGTTATCCCCCAAATACTGGCCCAGCGTTCGAGCATATCACCGTCAGCCGTGTCGTAAATGAGTTGACGTGACAGCCAGTCCAGATAGCCGTACAGTCCGTGCGCCGTACCGGACATCGCGCGGGCGTATACTTCGCCGTCCGAACGCCTGAGTAGGTCAGGGTTTGGCAGGCGTGAGACAATATCATCGCGGGTGCGGTTGATAAGTTCAGGTAACAGCGGGCGGCTAAACGGCATTGAATATATCCCAAACGTTTGCAAAACGGACAGTGAGCGACGATTGATCGCCCCGTATTATTTTAATACCCAGGGCCAGCATAAATAAATCCTGCCGTTCAGACTGCACCTGAACAGATGCTGCAACGCCGTCATCGATGAGCCATTGCAAAGCTTCCTCGGCATATTCCTTGGCGCGTAAAACCGTTTCTGTGGTCAGTTTTGCACGGGACAGAAGCCATAAACGTGAGCCAATACGGTCGTTATCGATTTGCGGATAGGTGTCACCCCACCAACCGTATTTGTTGGTACTCGGAAGATCATCATCCGGATTAGCACGACGCCAGGTGAACAGGGAAATAATCACTGCCCTGGCTAATGCGTCAGTGACATCGGAAACCGCAGTGGTAATGCCATCGACCACCAGTATTAACGGCTGTCCGCTCATGCCGGAACGTCCGTTTGTCCTGAACCGATAGAACCGCCGTTATGCTTATGGCCTTTCAGGCTGATCGTATCGGCCTTGACATCGCCGCCGGTGATTTGCAGCAAAGGCGTAGTCATTTCAACTTTTGTCGTGGCATTAATCGTCAAGGTTTGCGTGGTCATTTGAATCACATGCCCGTTTTTCAGGATAATGGAATCGCCTTCATGCGTATAAATCGCCACTTCGCCCGGTAATAACGCCTGCACACGGTAGCGACGGTCAGACGCGGCGATAATAACGCCGTGCGAACGGTCGCCATCGATGAACGCCGCCAGAACTTCAGCGCCCGGCAAGGGATGGCTAGTATAACCATAGGGTTCCAGATGCTCAACCGCATCTTTTGATTCATTGGCCAACAGTGAAACCTGCAAGGTTTGCAGTTTACCGGCGGCATTGGTCAGCGTGACCGCGCCGCGTGACAGCATATTACTAATACTGCTGGATAGGGTTTTAGATAAACTCATTCGTCAAGCCACGATGGCTCTGTACTTCGTTTTACTGTTTTACGCTTAACCGCCTTGGCCTGCTTTTCCGGTTCGGTCATAAACGCCGCCGCCGGAATACATACTAGCTCGGCAATCATGCCGCTTTCGTCCAGCGTCAAAATCACTTCAGAAATAAGCAAGGCGCTATTAACCCCCATCACCACATCTTTGATGTTGACGGTGATATTGGGTCGCCATAGCGAGCCGTCCCCTTGCCGCCAACCGGCGACACGGTAACGGATTTCCCCGGCTTTTGCCAACCGGACTTGCTGCTCATAGGTCGCCCGTTGCTGACAGGTATTGGCGTCTGCCTGGCCGGCTTGCCTGACCACCAAAACGCGGCGGCGTTGAAGGCTGCCATCGCTTGCACTACCTTGGGCCTGCGACATCTGGGCCGAAGAGGCGTCGGTCCAGTCGTTATCTATTCCGTGTTTGCTAGCCTGGCCCTTAACCGAATAGTGGCTATACACATCGGTATAATCAAAACCCGCCGACCCCGTTAAAATATTGACGCCTAACTCCAACCCGCTGAACGCATGACCGCCGCTGCCGGGTGAGGCCAATACGACATCGCCTGCCGCATTGTCGGTAATTAATATTTGCCGCTGTTTGCCGAGCCGGTCCAGCGACTCGAACGCGGTTTCGCCTTGCTGGATCTGATGATCGCTTATTACCGCGCCGGTGTCTGTTTCGTTGATGACGTTTAGGCCGTATTGTCCGGCCAGTTTTTGCGCGATAACTTCGGCTTTCAAGCCCTTAAATTGCCCGGTTTCATTATCCGCCGAGCAATCAACCAGATCGGCGGTTTTGCTGCGTCCACGAATTATAATTGAAACGCTGTTGGCGTCGTAATCAATCGGCGTCGCATCCACATAACCGGTGCAGACCAGATCACCGCCGATGCGCACCTCGCACAAATCTCCAGGCTTGATCCGGCGCACCTTCTCCACGCTGCCAGGCCATTGATCGGTTACGGAAAGTTCGAAGCTGCGGCATTGTCGCTCGACGCCTGCCTCAATGCGCACAGATTTCCAGCCTTGAAAATCCAGGCCGTTGACGCTGAGTGTGACAAGTTCGGTCATTTATTTTATTCGTCAACAAATTTCAAGTGTTTTTTGTAGAAATCTTTTTCGACGTATGATTTATCGGATTGATAAAAAATATCTATTAATTTCTTAAAAATATCAAGTTCCTCTGGTTGAGTTAAAGTTTTAAATTCTATTGTCTCGGTAAAATATTCTGTATCAATTGTAACTTTCACTTTTTAGCTTCCCCATGTATTTCATTAATTTCATCCTTGAGCATCTTTACTTCTTTTACAAAATTCACATTGAGTGCTTTTATGCTTTCCAATTCTTTGTGTAAATTGAATATCTCGTCCCGTAATTCATTCCAAGCATATTCAGAATGCGGATTTTTCTTCTTTTCCTCGATGAAAAAATCACAAAGCCGGGTGAGGCTAACCAATCTATCACCCGTGCGTCTGTCATTGTTTCGTTCTTTAAATTCCGTCACGGATACCCATGCCTAAAAAATGGCCCCTGCCCGTCCAGTATTCCAAAACAAGACAATGCGTAGAGCAAAATCAGCAAGCCCACCAAAATCCGTATCAGGGCAATAATCTTTGGGGGGAGCGGTAGAAACTGGGCAAACACGTATTCTAAAACAAATAAAATTATGAGGGCCACAATCGCGTAAATGATGACTCCGATAAGACAAGACACAGCTATATCCTAGTAGTTGGTTTAGTTTCCCTGAACAGGTGCGTTAACCAGTTTTCTTTATGCGCCTCCAGCTCAAGCGCGTCTTCTTCCGCCTGTTTTTGCAACTCGTCAAAATGATCACGCTCCGCAAGAACATCTTCCGAAAACTGATACAGCGCGTCTTTTAGATATTTAGGTATTTCCATTTCAATTTCCTTACAAAATTTGTTGATAAAAACCTGTTGCGGTGCAGTTAGAAACCACAACAGGAAACTAGCAGGTACTGATCTGTTTGTTTTTTAGGGGATGCACCGGCAACCTTGGGTATAAGGGTTCGGCGATGGATTAACCTAGCCGGTGCAAAACTTTTGCGGCGTAGAGACGCAAAATCTTGCGTCTCTACGTGAGCAACATCGGCTAAACGATTGAATCCGGTATGATTGCGTCGATTGCATTAACTGCATCCTGAACAGCCACAACAGAAGCGGCTTGTTCGTCAGTCAATTCAACAGCGGCTAATTGTTCGGTTAATTTATCAATCGCCGTTTGTAATTCAGCTAATTTTGTGATGATTTCCTGATCAATTTTGGTGAGTTGGTCTTTGATCGAATTATTAATTGTGAGCAGTTCTTCTAATTTCATGATTATTTCTCTCTCTAGGTGGGTTATAAGATACTTCGGTTCTTCTTTTTTGTCTTCATTTCTTTCATGATGTTTCATTAATAAAGCCTTGATTATATTAATTAATTTATTAATCAAAGTTATGTCCACGGTATAACAATTTAGGTTGGCAGAACAGAATCACATTTTTTGCGTGACCCCCATACTCAAAATTCTTTCGGTTTTTTCCGGTCCGAATGTTCCAAACATCGCCTTTAACAACGTCATTCGTCGTGGCCGCTGCCCTGTCTGCATAGTGTTGTAGGCGTTTTTCGGGGTCCTGATAGCCCTTATGTTTTACCGGGTTGGTTTTGACCCAGGCCTCAAAAATAGCGCGGTCATAACCCATATTAGGCCTGCTGGTTTTGTCGTTATGGATTCTAACGGCAGGGGTTGGGATCAGCCCTTTCTTTTCCATGTTCCACAGCGACTTTACGCCCACGCCAAGCAGGTTTGCGCCTTCTAAGCGGGTGATGTAATGTATCAAGTCGCTCATAGCCACCACGCAAAAATCAACAGCAAAATCAAAATAACCCAGATCATCCATTCGTCAACGGTATCAAGTATTTTCAGGATCATGTGAATTTTTTTTACAACTTTTTTTTAAGTCATGTATTTCAATATGTTCGACGATCAATTTAAACACTTTTCCCGATAAAAAATTCAGTAAATCAGGGTAATTATGATGAATAATATGCACCTCGACGATTTTTACCTTGTCATTTTCAAAACGCCAATCGACAATCAAATCCAGGTTGTAAAGCGCCATTTTGTGCTTATGTACAATTGAATCCGGTTTCATGTCTATTTTTTAGAAAGTATCTAAATATGTTGTATATGTTATTGATACTTATCATTATTCTCAACATCATCAAAGCGCCGGTTTCTGTCATTGCCCTTTGATTGGTGCTGAATTCGTTTGTCTTCGCAATCGGCGCAAATATAATTACCCTGGCGTGGGGTATGAATTTTTGAATCTTTGTGAGCCCAGTGTTGCCCATACCGGCAGTAAAAATCATTGCTCATGCGCTCAACACCTTCAAAGGCGCAACCGGCACAAAGCCCGGATGCCTGATTTTATTGCGCTGGGTGATTTCAGCATCGCGTCCAGCGTTTTCGTAATAATCGTAAGCGGTCACCAGCATGGGCAACACATCGGGCGGCGTGACCGTGTTCAGGCGGGCGCTGTTGCGCGAGCGTTCGGTCAAGTCACGGTGCATCGCCGCGCGGGCTTCCATCAACGCTTGGTAGAGCTCATCGTCGTCAGCAACCTGCGTCTCGGCATCCAGCGCCGCTGCCAGTTCATTTTTAACCGCTAAAACATCATCGTAAATCGAACAATCCAGATAGCTGGACAGTCCGACCGCCTGCACCAGCAACAATTGCCGGGTATTCGCCAGGATTGCCGACTCATTGGCGTTAACTTGCGCGGCGGTCGCCGTGGTATACGTTCGCGTTGCCGGTTGCGCCAGGATCGGATCAACCGCCATGCGCGTTAACCCTCGCACAATCGGCATCATCAGGGTATCGTTTGCCGCTGCCGTAGTACCGCTGGCCAGTCCGAAAGTTGACAGACTGACTGTGCTACCGGTAGCCAATCCCAAGGCCGATACACCGACGATTCCGGTTAATGCGCCCGTTCTTGCCTTGCCAGACAAATTCAGCAACCCGGCAAAATTCCAGCCCAGATTAATCGGCATCCCGAACAACGCGGACAGGCTGCCCAGATTGCCCAACAAATCGCCGAAGCCGAGCAGACTGGCCAGGGCGAAAATAGGGTTGGACAAAAACGACAGCACTTTCCCATAAAGCGTCAGCGCCTTAACCGCCAGAGCGTTAATCTTGCCGAGCACGGCGAAAACTTTGGCGAAGCGGCTGACGCTGACTTTCTCAAGTTTAGCGGCGGCCTTGCGTGATAATGCGGCTGTGGAGGCAGCCGATGAGGGAAACGCAAGCTCGCCTGACTCAACAAATGACAGGCTGAATAGTGCGTGACCCAACCCTCTGTCAAACACCACCCGACAGGTCAACACATTAACTTTCAGCGTTCCGAACCAGGGATGAATCAATGCGCCTGAACCGTATTCTTCCAGTGCGCCCAATAAGGCATTGGCTTTCTCGACGTAATCTTCGCCGATAACAAAGGCGTCAAACTCGATGTGGCGCGTGGCGCGGCCCATATCCTGGGAATAGGGCTTATCCCGTTGCGGATATTCGTGGACCTGGGTTCGCCGCCCGGTTTCAAATTCCGTGCCGTCAACTAGAAACGGAACTTTACGGAAGGAAGCGGGACGAAGTTTCTCGTATAACTGCTGTTTTTTTGCGGGTTCGGCCATGTTTTTATGCGGATTGTAGAGACGCAAAATCTTGCGTCTCTACGTATGTATTTACGTGAGATTAATTTGGTAACACTATGTTTTTTTTGTCTTTACGCACTACCACCTGCAAAGGAACGATAGCCAACATTCGGCGTTACCGATACCGGACCGCCTGCTTTCGTGGGCGTGACCCGCATCCCCTGAGGGGCATTTTTGAAGTTGACATCGATATTACCGCGTACAGGTTGTTGTGGCTGTACCAGGCTTTTGCGGGGTCCGGGGCTTGTGCCTGGCTGATTGCCTGATGCTCTGGGCAGAAAATCAGCAGCATTGGCAGCGACTTTCAGCAGTGGCATAGACTGTGCGGCTTTCGGCATCTTGATGACGTTGGCTACGTTTTGCAGCGGCATGGCTTGTGCGGCTTTCGGCATCGGGATGACATTACTGACTTTAGGCACCGTCGTTGCGGCTTTAGGAATGGCAGGAATGCCGGACTGTCCCGGCGGCCTCATGCCGTTCGGCGTCTGTCCGAAAAAGTTGGAGATGCCGCTAATGACTGACTGGATGCCGCTAATGCCGGATTTTATGAACGCAACGAACGCGTTAAATTTTGCCGTGATCTGATCAATAATGCCGCTAAAGACCGCCACGACCGACTCTGGGATAAGGTTCTTAAACCATTCGCCAACGGCTGTGATTTTAAGCATTATCCAATCAGAAAAGTTTGTCCAGCATGATGTCAACCAATTAGTAAAATTATCAAAAATGGATTTTGTCCCGTTAGTAGTACCTTGCCAGGCCGTTTTGAAGAAGTCACAGATTGCTCCCCAGTTTTCATAAATCAACGGTGCTAGTGTAACTATAGCCGAGAGCAACAATATCCAAATATTGGTAGCCATAACTCCGTTCAATACCCTAAAAGCCAAACTAGCGCCCCATAAAGCCAATTTAAGCGCGACAAATGCCCCCGCCATTTCCAGCACCATTTTTATCGCGGGGCCGTTGTTGGTGGCCCAGGTCTGCAAACTTCCGGACACATCATTGATGGATTGTGCAAGCTGTTTCATTTCCGGTGCGTAGGCGGTTGCGAATGCCACCATCGCATTCGTGAACGTACCGGTTGCGGCATCCCAAAGATTAGTCAGCGATCCCAGCGCCGCATTAATGCGCATCTGTAAATCGGCCTGATTTTTCATTTTTTTAACCATTTCAGCATAATTGCCAGTTGAAATAATTAAGGCTTTTGAGGCGTGTTCTGCGCCGAAACGCTCTGTAAATTCTGGGAAAAGCTTGGTCATTTTCAGTTTACTAGCCTTTTGCAGATCTTTAACCAAATTGGCGATTGACGTGAACTTTCCTTCCCCGGCAGCCTCTGAAATCATCTTCTTGAGGCCGGTTCCCGCTTCGCTGGCTTCGACCCCGGACTGCACCAACATTGCTATTAAAGGGGCCATCTGGTTAGCGACTTCCAATCCCTGAACCTTAAGACCTTTTAACGGGCCACCGGCTTTAGACATGGCCTGCACAAAATCATCGATGCCGACGCCCATGTGAACAACGCGCTGCATGGTATCGGCAAGACCTACCAGGTCACTGTCTGCGACTGAAAAAACATTAGATATTTTGGCTATACCAACAGCTGCCGTGTCGTAGGTTTCGCCGAGCCCCTTTGTGGCTACGGCGAGATAAGCGGCGGCTTTCAAGCCCCCGTTGATCAACACCGAGGTATTCAGATTGTTGGCCTTCATGACGGTGGCCATGTGCGCGAAATCCGCTGTGGTTCCCGGCAGTTTGTTGCCCAGATCGGTGGCGATTTTCATCAGGTCTTCAAACCCGCCTGACAGCCCGTCTCGGGTCATCAGCACGCTTTTTAACTGCGTTGCCGCGTCTTCGGCTTCCATGAACGCACGGGCAGGAATCAGAACCGCTGCGGCCAGTCCTGCCGCCATCGGAATAGCGCCACGACCTGCCCGCTCGAATTGCCGCCCCCAAGCACGGATTTGGCGCGATTGGGCGTTTAGGACAGGCGTGAGGCGATCGACGCAACTGATGATAGCGCGGAGGTTGAAGGAATTGGCCATTGATTATCCCCGTAGAGACGCAAGATTTTGCGTCTCTACCTCGATTTTGAAAATACAGCCAGATTCTTTGTGCATACCGGTTTCGATATAGGAGTAATGCCGATCTATTGGGTCACGTCCTATGGTCACGTACCGCAAACAGGCGGCTGTTTCGGTGCAATCGCGACCTTTGCAGCGCGTCAAATTGGCTGGCAGTGTGTCAGCAGGTGTCATGTTTTATTTGTCAGTTCGGCGATGCGTTCAGCCTGGCTGGAATACAATTCAAACTTGTCCAGCGTTAACGCGAAAACCTGAGCCGGGTCGATCTTGAAGAACCACGCAATTTCAAATATCCTGTTTAGGAGTTCGGAGGCGTCGCCGCCTCGTCCCCGAAAAAACCCATCACCGCTGTTTGCAGATTGCTCAGGTCACCCAGCGAGATAGTTTTCAGACTGCTGGGCGGTACACCGGCCAGGCGTGACGCATATTTCAGGACGGCTTTAACATCCAGCTTGATCTCTGTGCCATTGTCGGTAGGAATCATCGAAAACGGATAGCCGATGTCGGTAACATCCTCGACGGTGGGTTCCCGTAAGTCCAGCTCGGCCACAGGTTCACCGGCCACCGTGATCGGCTTTGACAGTTTTACAATCATTGCCAAACGCCGGTAATGCCGGAAAATTCAATTTCCACCGTTCCTTCTTCGCCATTGCCGGTCATCTCGCCTTCGACATACGCGTTAGTCAAGGTGTAAACCTTGCCGTTAGCTAGTTCGGCAGTCACGGTCATGTTGGTGCCTTGCGCTAATTTGTTCAGCGGAAAATCGCGCGTAAAGATGGCGTCAACTTTTAAATACTGACGCTGAGCCGTTTCTTTATACCCGGCGTTGCCTGCCAGCGACATGACTGTTTCCCGTGCTAATTGAACTAACGGCTCTTCTATTTTGCCCTTGATTTCAAGTTGAGTCCCGTCGCATTTGACGAAACAGATTCCTGCGACTCTACCACCCATGATATTTTCTCCAGATTAGGGCGAGAATTTCGCCCGATAATTAAATTGCCCAGCCTCTCATCAAGGCTAATCCCGTATTAAATGCCCGATATTCAAAATTAGCCAAACCTGAACCGGTCATTTTCCGATTGAGTACCACGCTGACATTGGTATTGACAGTCGTTATTGTTGCTCTATATAAAATTGTTCCGCTGCCATCACCACCTAAATCTATAGCCGCGCCGCCTGCGGTTAAAGCAAGCTGGAATATATTAGTCGTTGCATTGACGACATAATACGGCGTATAGATAGCAATGCCCGTCGTGGTGACCAGCGTTGCAAACGAGACTAGATCGCCATTTGCCAAGCCATGTGCGGTTGCCGTTACCGTATCGTTCGCGCCTTGCAGCATACAGGCCAAAGCCGTGGTTAAGGGACTGCCGACACCGTTAACCTGCATTCCCGACAAAACACCTGTCGTTGAAGCCATTGTGATAAGGGTTGAGCCTGCTGTCGATGTCCCGGTAATAATAACCGGGGGCGGCGCTAATACTAATTGGGCAAGGTAGGCGACATCTTGCCCCGTCAATACTTGGTAACCGCCTACCGTTGTCCCTGTTTTTAACTGTGCCATTAGATATTGCCCACCTGTTCAGTCAATTGGCAAGCCATCAAACCTGATTGATCATTCAATCTTAAGATATTAGCCATCTCAATAAACTCATAGGCTTTAATATTGCCTTGGGTGTCCAATGATACGGGCCCGTTTCCTTCAATAAACTCGCCTAAACAACGGAGTTCTAAATCAGAGGTTATTCTAACGAGAACAATCCCTAGAAGGGGCCCTAGATTAACCTGATAAAATGCTGGGTTAAAGGCAGGACTAAAGGCCATCTTAAATTAAAGGGCTATAGGCAGTCACTTCAAGGGGTGTAATCGTTTGATAACCAACGACTGATGGATGCGTTGCATCCGGTGAATCGACAACGCCCCAAGCTAGCGCAATGGGGTTTACAAAACGTACATTCGCATTGCCGTAGGCGGTCACCAAATTACCGATTGTTATATTATCAGCTGTTTTAAGCGTCGTCGTTGAACCCGCCTCGCCCAACACGGTTAAATTTCCACGTACAATGATTTTTCCATAACCTTTCGTTAACATTGCGGTGATTATGTTTGTTATATTCGTTTGCGCCGTTGCATCCAATACGCCAATATCATTAGCGCCTAGTTGAAGGATGCAAACATCAGTAGATGCCACGGTTTTTGCGGCTAACAAGGCCGTCATTCTGGCAACAAACCCGGCTATGTTTTCTCCGGATATGCCATAAGTGGAACCTACCAAACCTAATGCGGAAGCCACGGACATCGTATCAACCTGCCCGTCTGAATTGGACGCGCCTACCCCGGCGCCTGCTGTCGTTGATGAACCATATTGATCCATCCGCCTTTTTGTACCGCAATCGACGACCGCCGCATCAAGCCCGACAGCAAAAACGTTAAACGTCCCCCGTGCTGAGCTTTGCCATACGTTATAGGTGTGTGTAGCGCCATCCAGTGGAATGTGGGTCGTATGATAGACCTGAGTCGCCAAAGAACACTTGTACCGGGTGTAAGCCGCTCCGTCTATAGAAACAAAAACATACGGATCAGGATTAATGACGACCATCCGGGTTGCGTTAGTTTTAAATTTTACCGACGGTATGGCAGTCCCTGAAACCAGGCTTATTGATCCTGGCAAGTAAGCGGGGACATAGTTAGTGCCGCCGCCTCCGGTTGCCGCCACATTACACGAACTCCAAGCAGTTAAGGCATTGCCGTCATTGCATTGAACCCACGTTAAAACGGGTACAATAGACGGCGAATAGGCTCCGTCAACAATAAACAACGGATTAGCTTCCGTGCTTGTGTTCGTCATCCACTTTGGGTTGAATGCAGAGCCTTTGAACCGTATACAGACTTGATACTGGCTATGGGGTTTTCCAGTAAAAATAGTATAGAAACCTGGCATTGAGGAAAGGTAAGAGGGCGTAAACCAAAGGCCATCATCAATGCTGACTTCCAAAAGAGCGGCGACAGTGCCCGATCCTGAAGAAGCCGTCATATATAAATCTGTCCCGGTCACCCAGCCATTCCAGGTCGTCGCGCCATTGACGATGCCATAGAGCGTATTAGCTGTAGTAGTCGCATCCAATGGCCCAGTAAAGCCTGATGAAACTTGAGCGTACGTATACTTCTTCCTGACTAAGGCAGAAGCTACTAGACTACGGGCATTGAACGGCCTCATTAATTTTGCTCAGGTGTTAGCTCTACAAAATAAGTTTGACCGCTGGCAGGCGTGAAAACGTCTTTGGTTTGCAATGCCCCATATAAAGTCCTGGAGGCGGCGGCACATAAAAACGCTAATCGGCAGGTCGCGTTTAGAGACTCTGCGATGTCTGAACCCGCCCCTTCGGTTGCCATCGGGTCAAAATCGATATAACCGATTTTATTGGCTTTATTAGCCGATAAATTTGTATACGCCGCGCCATCGTTAATAGCGGTCGGCGCTACATTGTAAAGATGCAATCGATAACGCGCCGTGTTGGTGCTTTGATTGGTTATTAATCGCGCTTTCGTGATATAGCCGCTCCCCGCGTTTACTCTGCCCATATTGGCAAACGTGAGAATAGTGGGCGCAGTTGTTGAATCCGAGATTGACGCTAAAGCCGCATAAGCCGTTGCGTTCGCAGGTCTGTTGAACGTGGCCGTCACGACGATACTGCTGCCTGAAACAAAGCCTATGTGGTTCTCACTGGGATAAAGTCCTGCTTGAATAGCAGATAACAAGGTGGCTTGCGCAGCTGCTGTTGCAGGCGCTGCAATAATCTTGGCTAAAATAGCGGCAAGATTACCCCCGTTCTCTAAGGCTAAGGTTCCAAGGGCTGTTGTTTGCGTATCTTGTTTTGCAGAAGTCGCAACACTACCTATATCGGCCACATTAACGTATAAAGAACCATCTGAATCTAATTGCAAAGCTGACCCTTGCCCGGATGCCAACGTTAATCTTGATGCGTTATAAATACCCCCGCCAATTAATGATTTGCTGGGTGCGCTCCCTGCGCCTATGGTTCCTTCCGCATTGGTTGCAACAGGAATCGTGGGCTGATCGCTTGCCAATACGACAGGGAGACTGGCAGCAGCGAGCGCTTGTCCGAGTGCGGGATTCGTATTGATAGTCTGCGGCACGCCGTCAGAATCTAAAACTTTTATAGTGGTTGGCATAATAAATTTTTCACTGAATTAGGGTTATGAGTCCAGAACCTTGTATCACACTAAAATCCATCGTTCCTGCCGAGTAGGAAATGGGTGTCGTAAAGTTACGCTGTAAGGTACACAGCAAATAGGCGCCATTGTAATAACAACTCAGTACATCAATTGAACCCGCTTTAGTGCTCAACGATGAACTGCCCGAAACTTTATACAGTGTGTCAAACGTCAGCAGCCGCTTACCGGTTGAATCTTGCGTAAATATAAATAACAGCGTGTCACCCTCAACCAAATGCGTCGGGTTTTCTAAAAAATGATTGCCTGACAGAACCGCTTTAAATGACGTAGATACTGAGGTATCAACGGCGATATTAGTGCCGGTCTGTGCTAATTCATGGGGTATTGAATTACCGACGACATGGCTATCATTCCAGTTGGAGGGCTGTATTAAGGTAAGGTCTGAACTGTCAGGCTTAGCACTGGCAAACCGGTGAGTTATCTGTATCTCTCGCATGGTTATCAGCCAAGATAGGTAAAGTCTAAACTATTCGTATTAGGGTTATAAGCCAGACGATATTTATTATTAAAATCAATAGTTCCAGTTATATTGGGTAAGTTAATTATGGCATTCAAATTACTGATACTACCCGTATCCCCCTTGTCACCTTTTGCCCCTGTCGCCCCTGTCGCCCCTGTTGCACCCGTTGCCCCTGTCGCCCCTGTTGCGCCCGTTGACCCCGGCGGACCTTGTTCGGCTGTCTTTATTACATTGACCGATTGTGGGTCTGTAACAAGTACATCAATGACCGGCGTGACTAAAACAATTGTGTCGGTCATCGCGTTATTTGTTCGCTAAACGGCAGCATACCGGAACACAAGCGCACCGTGTCCCCGTTTAAAAAATAGATTTCCAGATCATAAAAACCGCCCGCGCCTATTAGCGCGTCGGTATCATGAGCGGTGACATAAAAGTCTATTTTCCCCGTGGACGGCGTAAGCGTAATGCGGCTGTTCTCGGTGCTAAGTTCAAGCAAAGCCGTTATCGCCGCAGGGTCCTCACGTACCTGTAATTTTGCGGTACAATTAGTCAGGTTAATCGGTTGGCCGTTTGAATCCTGCCAGATCAGCGTATGCCGATACGTTGCGCCTTTTTCAATAACAGGTAGGTTTAATTTAGCGGCCGTCATGATTTCTTAATCTATTCGCTTGGAATTATTTGTAGAGACGCAAAATATTGCGTCTCTACGGCTTTTTTTTACGCGGCGGCCTGAACAGGATACTGTAGACGGAATTGATTGAGCACAGCGAAAACCCTTAGCTGATTCACGTAATCTGGAGGGAATAGCACATTGACGCGATTGGGATTAAGCCCATCACGTTCGACAATCAGATAGGTATTAAACGCTTCTTTATTCTCAACAATACCTAACATCATCAGTGTATCGTAAGCCGCCAACAGCTCGCCGCGAATCACTGATGGCGTGACAATGGCGTTGCCTGGTCCAAAACGGGTGCCGTCATTGGCCAGTTTGTGGCGTGCGTATTTCTGCGTGATGGCGTAGCGCAGATAGCGCAACACGTAGGCCGCTGTATGCAAGGTTTCCGAATCCAGATAACTGGGATCGGCCTGTGCAAAGGTGTTTTTCTGATAAGTCGTGATGGCCCGCTCAATCTGGATCACGCCGGATACGATAAAGCTGGTGGCGATGCCGTAGTTAAGCAGGACATTGCGTTCAGACCAGATAAACTTTTTCCCCGCCCGTGGAGCCATCAAGCCGGTGAGTTCACCGGTTTGCGTGGGTCGTGCCGGATCGGCGGCGATATAAACCGCATTGCGTGCGCCGTAAGCCGCTGCGTATTCCCAACAGGGATGCTGGCAATCAAGATCGATGGCGGCAATGGTATGGTGCGGATCGTTACGCAAACCACCGGCGGTGCTGAGTGCGCCTAATGCGCCGCGTAAAGCTGAATAACAATGCCCGTAAACTTGCCGAGACCACGACCAGCGTCCGGAAGAATCGCCATATTCAGTGGCGAATACATCCAGGCTGCCGCTGTCGGTGAAAGGATGAATAACAAAGTCGTAGGCGTCATCGCCCATGGCCGTAATCGCGCCGGTCAGTGTCGGGTTAGTTGCGCCTGTTGTAAGGAAATTACTGCCTGTATAGGTCAGCGCCACGCCAGTGGGCAGCGCTTCACCGCCTGCACTGCCCCGATAGGAATCCAGCACGGCAATATCGTTGCCGGTCGCCCCTTTCCAACGGCAGGTGAGCGTTACGACAGCGCTTGCCACGGTTGACGTGACCGGCAAATCCAGCGCCGCGTTGATGGCGGCGTTAATGTTGGTCGCGATGGCGGTAGCAATATCGGTACTGCCGACCGCGACTTGCACGCGTTGGCCGCCGATATAAAGATTGATCGTACCCGCCGCCGTGGCAGGACCGGTTACCGTGATCGTCCCGGTCGCCTGCACGCCGCCACCAGCATCAGCCACGGCCATGCACCAAAGCTCGCCGGTCGGATCGGACAGGCGGTAAATGGCATGCATACGGGCCAGCATGGAGCCTTGACCAAACAGGGCTATGGCCTGGCTGGTTTGCGAAACCAGATAAGGCACGTTGGCGACGGCAGTACCGGCGGCCAGTTTTTGCCCGATCATCAAGGATCTCAACGACTGGGTGAAATAACCGGCTTGGCTATTGTCCATTTCCGCATAAAACAGCGGGACGCGAACGCCGTTACCGGCGGGAATATAATTAAATGAGACGGCCATAACTTACCCCTTGTCCTTTTCCGCTTTAACCGGCGCATCGACCGGCGGCGTTGTTTCTATTACGTCGCCATCTTCCAGACGGCGCAGCCAGTATTGATGTGGTTCGACGTTTCGCCCTTCGGGAGGCAAAATATCGTTGCGATCCGGATCAGTCACAAACAGTCCGGAAGCGGGTTTTACAAACATGGTAACTCCTAGGGCAAAACGCCGGTGGGGGGTGATTTTACAATATGTTCTATGCGCCCGTCCGGGCCGGGGTAATGCAAATTAGGGTCGGCGGCAGGATCGATGTCGTCAACGTTAATCGTTGCACCAACAAAATGCGGCAAGGCGGCCAGTTCAACGCCCTGCCAACCGTCTTCCGGGGCTATTTCCATGTACGCGCCAAAATCGAATTGATACCATAGGCGAGAGCGGTCCAAATCAAGCAGGTTGCCACCCTGGTATTCGACGCCGCGATAGGTCACGGGGTCGGGTTGCCAGCCTATTAAGGCCTTCCAGAGCTCAGCCCGAATGCTGTCATGCGCAGAATTAATAGCTGCCTGACCGCGTTCATCCGGCGTGTTGCTGAGCGCTACGATGATGGCAAATGATTCGGTAATCGGCTGCCTGACATCGTTAAGACTCATCCGTTCGCCGGGGTTGTCGTCCAACGGGATCACGTAGGCGGCCGGGACGGTCAGGTTGCCCGCTTCATCCAAACGCTTGAAACGCGCAGAACCGGCCACGCGCCCGCCGAAAGACGGGCAATACGTGCGCAGTTGAGCAATGACGAGGTTTAAATTCACAATTTAGTTATTCGCCATGACACACAAATTCTTTGTGGATATGTTCCCTTACTATTTTTATATTCATTTCTGCTTCTTCTAAAGTATCAAACCGTTTTGAATAAGTGCATAATATTTTGAATATAAAACAATCCTTAGATACCCATGAATTAAACAATCTACGGTATCTCCAACCTTTACCCGTCTAGCTCTTGGCTTTATCCATTTTACGATTCCGGTTTGTGGATCGTAATTTATGTGTTCTCTTACTATTTCTTGCGTTAACATTCTGACACCTCATCAAAATACCTACTTTAAAAATTGTGTCAGGAGGGTAGGTTTCCCTCTTTTCAGCCGCTAAACCTAGACACAAAACTGTTATAACGTATTGATTATACTCTAGTTATGGCTCACTGCCCATCCTGCTGCTACTAATGCAGCTTTCGCTGCAAGCCCTGTCGCTGATGGAGTTGCGTTAGTCCCGCCTGTCATATTTAGAGTGCCGTTAATCAAACTTGGCGTATTCAATCTCGACTGATTAATAGACACCAGAATATTATCAACGGATGTTTGAGACAATGCACAGTTTCTAAAGGAATTTGTATAAACAGTAGCTTTAGCATTATCAAAAAAGTTAGGAGGGAATGTGGTCAATGAAGTATCCCCGTCCCATGATAAGTTAAAATTGGTAGCGGCTATCGTATTCAATAGCGGAAAGATAACTAAATTAATTAAAACTCTAAATGCTGATGTAAAGTTGGTAACTTTAGTGGTGTCAATACTTGGAAAAGTCGGTACAGGTAATTGATACCATGCAAGACTTAAATTTGTTGCGTTAGACGTGTTAATTTTTGGAAAATATTTTGCACTAAACCAGGGATAGGTTTGAAATGCGCTAGTAAAATTTGAGGTTGCCGCATAGCTAGTATCAAAAATCGTCGTCAATGTGCCATTAACCAAACCAGCACAAACAGAAGGCGTTAGATCACTCGGATAATATGTCCAACTACTGATATTAATAATGCCCTGTTCACACAGTAAAATCGTCGTCGGCGTTGGAATATATTGATATTCAACAGGATTTACACCCGCTTGCGCATTGGGCAAATAGAGATATGCACTATTATCAATGTTTTTATTGTACCGAATGGCATACGTGCCTTCGCCCGTTAATAAGGGATTCCACACACCGATATTACCAGGAGCCGATGAGTATTTTCCAGATGCTTTGATAACAAAAGTGCCTTGCTCGGCGTTGTACCAACTTAAACCTACACCTGTTAAACTGGCAACATCGGCCACACGAGGCGTATTGTTAGGAATATAACTAGACATAGTAGGACCAGCTTCAAACTGTCCATTAGTGTTAGTTCCAGAAAATGTCAGCGTTAAAGTCCCGGCTGTAGCTGGTACTGTTAATGAAACTCTATCCGTTGCGCCTGTTCCTGTTAGTGTTCCTGTCGCTGTTCCTGTTAAAACACATGTGCCTGTCCCCCACATTGAAACAGTATAGGGCTGTGCAGTCGTCGTTATATTCTGCGTTGCTGGTGTAGCGGGTGTTACCAGTAAATTAGTACGGGCTTCCTCCGCCAACAAGGTAATTGGCAATGGTATTGCCGAGCCATCATTTAATATTGCGCTCCAATTATTCTGACCGATACGCCTTGCATTGTTAAAACGTGGTTCATTAGCCGCACACGTTGTTAATATCGGCAAATCGCCTGCTACGGCTGTGGGTGCATAAGCCATGCAGGTTGCGGTAATGTTACGCGCCCACGTTATGCGGGAATCAATCTGTGGCGTGGTGGCATAATTTTGGTAAAAGCTGGGAATTGCAGCAGCTTTAGACGTAAATAATCGCCTTTCACGAAGCCGGAACATTAGTTATTGTCCATCACAGCCGTTATATTGAATTTTTGCCCAGATGCCGGGGTGAATCCGTCCAAGGCTTCATAAACGACAAACAGATCGCGTGATCCATTGGCCGCAGTAACGGCTATTCGACAGTTTAAATCCAATGTCCGACTCATATCGGAATTGGTAGTATCGGCTGCTGTTATCATCGCGGGCATATCCCAATAACCCAGGCGCTTGTCTGAATCAGCGTAAAGTTCTTTATACGGCGCGTTATCTGCTGCTACTGTCGCGGTGTTGACATTGAAAATATGCAGTCTCAATCGTGGCGTAATTGATTTTTTATCAGTGACCAGACGCAGTTTAACGATATAACCACTGCCGCTAGCCACCCTGAAAATATTGGCTAACTGCACGGGTGTTGTCGTTGTCGCGTTATTGCTGACCACATCACCAGCCGTATAAGCCGTGGTGTCGGCTGGCCGTGTCATTTCGGCGGAAATCGTAAGCATATTGCCGCCGACTTCACCTATATGGGCCTCGCCCGACGCTAACGCGCCTGATGCTGATTTAGTTAACATGGCGTTAGTTGCCGCATCAACAAAAACGGGTATATCACCGCCGCCCACTGCGTTGGATTGTCCACGTAATAAGCTCATCTTTTTTTCCTGCTTTGTAAGTCTAGCGCAATTGCGCTCTAAGTGAATTAGCCAGGGACGCTGAAATAGCCGCCCTGATTTCGGCCTGTTTGTTGTTCAAGGCGGCCTCCATAAAATCTTTACGGGGTTGCAAGCCGCGCCGGGTGCCGACGGCCAGATAAGCCGGATAAAAATCGTCGCCCATTTCCGCCGTTCTGTACGGCATAATCCGCACATAACCGCCGCCTGAACCTACCTTAATCTTGATTGCCCTGCTCATCGTGCCGGAATCATAGCCGGGGAAATCGCCGGCCGAGGATACCGCGCGGCTGGAAATCAAGCGCCTGGATTCCCTTCGCACGACAGCGCCGCTTTTGCGGATGGCCGCTTTAAGTTGGCGTTTGTCAAACAGCAACCGGTTAAAATGCGGTTCCAGGGTAATCCGGAGATTGAGCAAATCGGTCACGTTATTGCCCCCAAATCCTTGCATTCAACCATCGTAAACATCTGCGCGTCGCTGCTATTCGTTGTCCGCACGACGCGAAAGCGCCGGTTGCCTTGTGAATAATCAATAACATGCTGGCCCGTTATTTCTTCCGTCCGGGTGCCTGGGCCATAGCGCAACCAGATACGGTGCGTGATGTCCTCACCGATTTGTTTCGCGCCATAATACGCTTCGCCCAGAACCGGCTGAATTTTTGCCCAACGGGTGATACCGGCATCAAAATTCTGGTCGATGCCAAAACCAATATTGGCGGTGTCCGTCCAGCGCCGAATGGTGACGCGGCGCACCAGTTCGCCGGTGTCCGGCCAGCGGGCGACAGCGGCTGTCATAGGATTACCATCCGGTAAGGATCAAGCAACCGGTCAACATAGGGGTTATTGGTGATCACGCCAGGCGTATTGATCAATTGACCTCTGTATGAATATCGGGTTTCAACCGCCATCAATAGCCAGGCTAATAGTCCGCCGGGTATTTCCCCGGCGCTGCCGTTGAAGCCGGTTTGCCCGACAAAATTAAGACCGGTTCCCACGTTGGTAATATCGATTACAGCGCCGCCGAATGTTGCAGCCAGTGTGTAAACGCCGGGACTGACAACAGACTGGATGAAGTAATCGGTCTTAATCGTTAATGGCGCTGGCAACGCGCCGCCGGAATTGCTAAGCCTGACGGTGTCGCCTACCAACAGCGTTTTCCAGCCGCTGATAGCAACGGTGTTTGACGTTGCATTGGCAACAAACGCCGCGACATAGCCCGCGTCGAAAGTCACGCGCACCGATCCTATTTGCGGCAAGGTAATCGGCCAAATCTTGCCGAATACCGGCGTAATCCGGGGCGGATCGCACGTAAGGTCAACGGTGTAATCCGTGGTCGGCATCGTTTGCGTGCTGCCATCCATCGCGGTATATTCGATGCTGATAACCTGTATAAGCGGGCCAACCGGCATCTGAATGGCGTGCCGTGGAATGCCGAACGCTTTGCCCATGGGTACGCCCATCAAACTCGGGCCAGGGAATGCGTCAAGGATGTACTGATAACGCGCGGCCACTAATTGCCGCTGGGTTTCCATTTGCGCACTGGCCACCGCTTGCGGCAGATAGATAGTGGTAATCAGATTGTCGTCGTCGGTGATGTCCTGCCGCAAATGTTGACGTACATCGGCGATGTGCAAGGGCAGCGCAACCGGCGGCGTGAGTATTTTTAGCGGCATAAATCAGACGACTTGAACGACAGCGGCTGGGTTAAGTGAAGATGCCGGTGCATAACGGGGCATGGCGACCAGTTCCGCCGATACCAGACTGGCGGCAGCGGCAACAGTGACCGATAAACCAACATGGGTAAACCCGCCGTTGGTGTCCAGTTCCTGCGTGCGCACGTTGATAATCGCCTGTTTGCCGTCGCCGGTCGCTTTGACGATCTGGGTAATCGCTTTACCGGTAATGTCTTTCGCGCCGGTGCCGCTGGCATCTTGCGCCTGCTGTAGCTTGGCGTCAACCGTCGCCGCTGTGCCCAGCACGCCGGTATTGATGATCGCTGCAAGTTGGTGGTAGTTTTTAACAGGGACCCAGGCGGTAGCGGCCGAGCCGACGCCCTGACTGATGGGGGCGATGTTGGCTACCATCACCAAGGATTCTGATATTTTTTGATTCGGAAACATGCTTTACTCCTGAAATAAATAATTTCGGTTTTCGTAGAGACGCAATAGCTTGCGTCTCTACATCGATTAACGGGCTTCGAGCTGGATGAACGCAGACAGGGTTTTGCTGCCTTTCGCCTGCGTGACCGGCGCTGCAATTTTGGGTTGGGCGTCAACGCGGAAAGTGGCTCTGAACGCAGTGGCATCGGCATCGAAAGCAATATGAAGCGAGCTTGCGGTCTGGATGCCGCCCGCTTTGGTGATTGAGCGAATATAGCTTGGATCGATAAGCGAAATATCCCCTTGCGATGAAAATGCCGGTGAATGTTGGCTGACCATAATCGGCCTGCCCATCAGGGTGCCGTAGGGATTGCCCTGAATGCCCTGATTGACCGGCAGGTAAATTGGATAATTACCAAGTGTCAAACCGAATAGCGAAGGCAAAGCATCCGGCGTGATCAGCCATTGAGAGCGGGGGAAACAACCGGGTATCAAGCGCGCTATCATGTTGAGAATGTTGGCTGTTGAAACCGTGCTGGCTGACTGGTTACCGTCCTTGGCTTGCATGACTGACGCGGCGCTTGAGAAACAACCCAATGGTTGACCGTTACCGGTGCCGAACAATAGCGATTCATTAGTTTTCCAGCGAATGGAATCTGCAAATTTGCGGGGCAGGTACGTATTCATTGCGTTAATGTCGTCTATCATTTCATCTGATAGATACACTAAAGCCATCAGTTTTTGCAGGCGCAAAATCGAGGTGCCAAATTTCGGCTTGGTGGCTGTGGCTGCGGTAGCTTCCGCCTGCCAATAGGCGCGGACGCCATCAGTACCCCATGGAGTAGTCTCGTCTTTAGGGAAAACCATGGAATTGCCGCTGATTTCGATGTTGTCGGTCAACGGTAACAGGGAATCTTCAGTCAGTGATAAGCTAAATATTTCTCTGCTAAATTCAGGGGGGGCTAAAAATCCACCGTCAGTGCCGGTTGATTCCCCGCCAAAAGTACTAGGGGCCGCTGCCACTAGTGACAGGCGTTCATCCATGGCATTACGACCGGCTGAAGACACTTTCACAACATGTAAGAACTCACCAAAGCTTTTAAAGCCCCGCTTTTCGTCCTTTTCCCGGTTGTCGCCCATGTCGATGACGCTGCTACCCGCGCTGAAACCAAGACTGGCTTCCTCTGCGAGCAATTCATTTTCACGATCGATGGCCGTGTTGATGGCGGTTATCTGATCGCGCAACGCTTCAAATTGGGTGCTTTCTTCGGCGGAAATATCGCGCGTTTCGCTTTCTGCCAAATCGGTCAACGCGCGGGCGGATGCGACCAAACCGGCTTTCTTTGCCTGGAGATCGCGCAATTTTTTACTGGTACGCATAAGTTTACTCACTTTAAATGGGCCCTTAAGGGCATAAAAAAGCCCGCGTTAGCGGGCAGGTGGGAAGTCATCTTCATCTTTAATTGCGTTTTTCTGATCTTCGTACATCAAAATTCTACCGATACCATGGAGCATCCAGATGACGGTGCCGCAAATCAATGCCGTAAAAATAACGGTTACTACAATCATAATTTTTCCTTTACTTCGTCATCCAATAATTTTTTTTCTATGCGGCGCTCAACTAAAAATAGGAATCGGGTGGCCATGTGTCCGCCGATACCCGCTGAAGCTGCACTTAGCCCCATAGGTTGGTTAAGCGAATCGATAAACATAAACAGACCGACGCCTACAAAGCCGCTGGTGAAAAGTTCCCCAAACAATTCAAAAATGCTGAATTGTCCGGCGATAAATTTTTTACTTTGCCCAAACCAGTTGATCAAACCACCGGATAGCGCCATGGTTAGCGCAATGATCCAGGTAATGGCCGGCCATGTGGTGGGGTCGTTTTGCATAAATATTAATTTTTGTTTTGTAGAGACGCAATATTTTGCGTCTCTACGGCGTCTCTACATCAACGCCAAATCGCGCCGTGCGCTGGCGAGTTTCGAGCGGCTGGGTTTCGCTGACCGGATCATATTTTCTAGCAGGGCATCGAAGGTGATGACGCCATCAATCATATTTTCAGCCTGCGCCGCTTCAGCGCCCAACATGCGGCCCTGGCCCATGCCTTTTTGTACGGTTGCGGCGTTAACACCGCGACCACGGGCGACGGCGGCTATAAATAGCGTGTAATACTCGTTTATACGCATTTCATAAGCGGTTTTGGCTTCTTCCGAGAGCGGTTCAAACGGGTTGCCCTCGGTTTTGTATTTTCCGGCGCTGATTAAGGTCGTTTCAATGCCGTCTTTTTCCAGCATCTTGCCCAGGTAGCGGTGCGCGCCATAAACGCCTATGCTGCCCGCTTCGCCGCCCGGTGTGCAGTATAATTCGCTGCATTGGGAGCCTAGCCAATACGTGGCGCTGGCCGCCATGCTGTTGACGATGCCAATGATAGGTTTTTGCGCCCTGGCCTGGTAGATTACGTCGGCGGCTTCGGAGGTGCCGAAAACGCTGCCGCCGGGTCCGTCTAAATCGAGCAAAATTTGTGCCACGCTTGAATTATTGGCCGCCGCTTTGACCGCGTTGGCGATTGAGGCGGTGGAGGTGCCGCCAGGGCCGCTGATATTTTGCGGGGGTCTTTGGGTCAGTACGCCGTAAACAGGAATAACGGCGATAGCGCCGGATTTTTGTCCTTGCGTTTGCCTGGCTGCCCGGATTTGTTTGTCGTCGTCGATTTTTTCCTGGATTTCAGCCGATACCGGGGCGTCAATTGCCCAGCGGGTCAAGACATCGGCCATTAATGCCAGGTAATCAGGCGTTAGCGCCCAGGGCGTTGAGGCAAATTGGGCTAATAACAACTGGCGTTTCATGGTTTTTCCTTTTCTTAAAAGACCCAAATGACCCATTACCAAGGCCGGTAAAGTTGGGCGCAAAAATAACAGCCTGGAAGGTGGAATTGGAATCCGCTTTCAAACTGACCGCCTCGCTCCAAGCGAAAGCTAACAGTTAGTGCGGGTCGAGTTTCACGGCCATCCTGAAACAAGCAACAACTCACGCTGCTACCTTCTCTGGTTGATATATGGCTCCACTCATGGCTAACCCAGCCATTTTTATATTTATGGCTGCATTCAAATCCCTATCAAGAGACAATCCGCAACCACATTCATAAACTCTTTCGCTCAATTTCATAGGCTTTATTTCGCCACAACTTGAGCACGTCTTGGTACTCGGAAACCAGCGACTAATTTTAACCACTTCTTTTCCGTACCATTGCGCCTTGTATTCAATCTGCCGGTTTAGCTCGAATATACCCACATCTGCAACCGCTTTTGATAACTTGCGATTCTTCAACATGCCGGATACATTCAAATCCTCAACACAGATAACATCATTTTCACTCACAAGTTTAGTCGTGAGCTTGTGCAAGAAATCCTTCCGAGAGTTGGTTATCGTCTCATGAATCCTCGCTACAACAATCCGTTGCTTCTTCCATCCGTTACTACCTTTCTTTTTCCTGCTTAAAACCCGTTGCGCCTTCTTGAGCCTACGCTGGTAATAATACGTATACTTCGGTGCGCCTGAGTGAAATCCATCACTGGTTACAACTACGTCCTTTATGCCGACATCAATACCGACAACCTTTCCAGTCATTGGCATTAAGCCCTGCTCAACCTCGCACATGAAACCGACAAAATACTTGCCACTGGCAGACTTGCTAACCGTAACCATCTTGGGTATTCCACCGGGTACTTGTGACCATTTCACTTTCAATTCGCCAAGTTTAGGCAACTTCAGCAACTCACCAGCACGAAAATTATTCAGTACAATCCGTTGATCCAGTTGATACCTGATACTTTGTGCATGGCTCTTTTTCTTGAACTTTGGGAACTTTGCCCGGCCCTTAAAAAAGTTATCGAACGCCTTATCCTGGTCAATCAGTTTTTGGTTCAACACACCGGCTGTTGCATCACACAACCACGGATATTCTGTTTTCTTGTACTGGGTAATATGTCGGCTCAAATCGTTTGAGTTCAGGCTAACATCCCAGTTTTTATAGGCATAATCCCTCTCAATCAATCCACGATTCCAGACAAACCGCGCACAACCGAACTCGATAGCCAGTTGTGCAGCTTGTGCTTTTGTTGGTTCAAACTTGAATTTATAGGCTTTCATGATTTTCATGTGTATAATATAGCACAGTAAAACACACATGCACAGTAAATTACACATGAAATCAAAAATAAAAACAGTCCGATTCCAGATTGTATTACCCGAATACCTGAAAATAGAGCTTGTTAAAGCCTCTGAAAATCTAGGTGTGTCTATGTCCGAATACATAAAAGATGCGCTTAAAGAAAAATTAAAGCAGAAAGCGGATGCCATTTAAATCGGCCCTCGCGTTCCGCGCTCCACTTCGTTACGCGACTCCACTGGGGGGTCGCGCTCATCCATGATCGCTTCCGAAGTGCGGGCCTACCTTGAATCATTCGGAGGTGTGCAATAACTTCCCGTTTTTTGGTTCGTTTTCGTTTTCGTTTTTGGGTTCGGCGGGTTCGTTTTCGTCTTCCAGATCTTCAGCATCGGACTCTTCAACCATGTTGAGCGGCCGTAAAGGCTCGTCCAGGCCGTCCAGTGGGTCCATGTTTTCGGCTTCCCTGGCTTCATTACGACTCATCCAGCCAGTTAGTATTGAGCTTTGGTAAAAAGCCGCGCGGGACTTGGAGTCGCCCCGCAGCAGACGGGCAAAATCGAATTCAAGGAATAAATCGCCGTCTTCTTCCGGCAACAATTCCGCTTCGATGGACGCCTCCCAGCGTTCCGCCCAAGGGGCCATGGTGTAGGTGACGAATTCCAGCCCTTGAAATTCAATATTATTGTTCGTTGATCTTTCGAGGTGGCCAATGCGATGCGGGGGCACGCGAAACAGGCGTGCAATGTCTTCAACGCTGAATTTTCGGCTTTCAAGGAATTGCGCATCGGTGTTGTTAATGCCTATTTCGTGGTATTGCATGCCCTGATCGAGTACGGCAGTTTTGCCGCGATTGCCACCGGCTTGCATTTCCTGCCAGGTTTCACGAAATATTTTACGGGCTTCGCGGTCTTTGAACGAGCCGGGGAATTCTATCCAGCCACCGGCGGGCTTGGCGTCGTTGGCAAAGAACTTGCCACCGTAGTTTTGCGCCGATATGGCCATGCCAACGGCATCACGCGCCAGTTCTATCGGGCTGTAACCCCGATAAATGTCAGGTGAAAGGCCTTTCAGGTGCCAGATTTCGCCACGGGCAAAAATATCTTCGGTGCCGTCGCGGTTTTTGACTTTGTAGTTGTAATCGCCTTTGGCGTCAATCTGTATGCTGATGGCATCCGGATTAATCGGCAATAATTCGGTTATTTGGCCGCGAAAATTCGCGATGACGCGGTTATAAGCGTTACCCCTTAGTGCAAGGTGCCCTTGCATCATTTCGCGCCATTCAAAGGCGTTTTGGTAACGATTTGGGCGTTTGGCCAGTAAATTATAGAGCCAATGGTTGGTAATTTGCTTTTTTTTGCGGCCATTGCGCTGGTAAAGCACCGGCGGCAAGATCGCAAACGACTCAGACAGCACGGCGACACAGGCAAAAACGGCGGTAACACGCATCGCGGTGTCGGCGGTGACGCGAACGCCTGACAAACTATTGACGCCAACGGGCTCAAACCACCAATCTGACCAGGGCGAGCGATCTTCGGAGGCGCTAAATCCTGTTAAAAACATTAATTTACCGATTCCGTAGTCTGATGGCGATGGCTAGCGTGATCATATTCAGCGCGATGAGAACCCCGCCGCTGATGATCAAGCCTAAATCAATGCCGTACAACCGAATAGAGCCGGTCAGGATGAGCACCAGGCCGAGCAGATTGGTAAGGTTGTAGGCGAGTAGATTCAATTCAGCACACTAAAAGTTCGTAGTCGGAGCCGATAACAATGGTGGGGTTTATAGTCATCGCTCTAGCCAACGCCATCAGCAATGCCGAAGCGCCGTCGATTTTGCTGTCGTTATCTGCTTTATCCGGCATTTTGTTACCCCCTTTGTACTCGTGAACAATAACATTTCCTATGCACCACGCCATCACCGGGTTGCCATCATGGTGAATACGCCCGGAATCTATCGCAGCTTCTAGTTCGTTAATGGGCAACGTATAAGTCGATCCGTGCTGTGGCATCGATACCGGTAGCAATCCCGAATCGGCCAATTCATGTGATATTTGTATAGCGCCATGCGGATCGTGCGGAACTTCTTCGATGGAAAACTGATGGCTGTCTTCGATTACGTCATCTCGTATCATGCCGAAATCCATTTCGTTGCCCGTACAGATCTGGATATAGCCGTCATTTAGCCATTGGCTGTACAAGGTGGCCAGAGTTTCATTATCCTGCAAAGTGATGGTTTCCTCCGGCAGATAAAACCGAGTGAACACATAGTAATGAATCAGGCCCTCGATGCTTTTCTTAAAAACTATTACCTTGGCGCTCAGGTCGCGTTTTTTTGCCAAGTCCAGGCCAATCCAGCAGGTTTCACCGAGAAAATCGTTGATGTTTAGGTTAAGATCGTGGCATTGTTGCCAGTTTAATGCGTTGAAATAGGCGTTTTTCGCATAGCACCAGACGTTTAAATGTTTGGATTTGAATGAGTTTTGCTTGTTGGTTTTTTTCTTAGCTAGGTTTTGTTGCGCTTTTATGAAATCAGGCCCGATTGACACGCCATAATTCGGGTTGGCCTTGATCAACATCTGCTCGTCTGCCCAATCATCGCCGTCATCCAGTCCGTAGATTACTGTAAACAGTTCCGGCCAGTCCATGACGCCATCCAGCACGCGGACAGCATCTTTGTGCATGTCGTAACAGGGTGAGAACAGATTTTCCCCGGCCGTGGTTATCACCAACATGAGAGGCTGTTGTCTAGCGCCCATGCCGGTAACCATGGTGTCGTACAATGCGGTCGAGTCATGCTCATGATATTCATCGACGATGGCACAGGATGGGCTTGCGCCATCGCCTGGCTTGCCAATGACCGGCTCGAATTTTGAACCATCCAAGCAGTTTATTGACTTAGCTTTGGATATGATCCGGTAAGCGCTTTTAAGTTTTGGCGTCCGTTTCACCATGTTAAGCGCCGGGGTGAAAACCTCATCAGCCTGTTTGAGCGTGCCCGCGCCGCAATAGACTTCCGCCCCTATCTCGCCATCAGAGGTCAGCATGTACAAGCCAATCGCGGCGGCGATCACTGACTTGCCATTTTTTCTGGGAATTTCTATGTAGGCTGTTGTAAAACGTCTGAACCCTGTGCCTTTTCGTGTCCATCCGAATAGATTGGCAATAATGAATTTCTGCCAGGGTCTTAATTGCAGCAGGCTGTTCTTGCCTATTTTTGCGGCGAAATGGCCTTTGACGTGCGGCAACAACTCGATAAAGGCAATGACCTTCCAGGCTTTTGCAAAATCGAATTGATACGGATAATCCGGTTCGCTATTGCTTGCATGGTAATCGGATAAGAACCGTCTACAGGCTGCTATCTCGGTTTTTGCCGCCAACTTTTTGCCATCAAGGACGGCGTTTGAATAATCCAGAATTTCAACAAACCAACCGGAAGAGTGATTAAATGGCTCATTCATTAACTCGGCGCTGGATGTTTAAAAAGGGGTTGTCGTTAATCAAGTCCATTTGCACGGCATCAAATTGATGCTCGGTGGCCGGCGATAAGCCGAAATCGCCTACATAAGTCCGTAGCATCCTTCTGTTCTCGTTGAACTGGCCAACTTCAGGGCGGTTCTTTATCTGCGAACCATAGCGCGATTCCACCTCGTAGGTCTCGCCATTTTCGCGCAAAAATTTAGCCAGTTTCGCCAGGGTGACGACGACGCGGCAATACTCAACCAAGGAATCTATATACCACGGCCGCAGCCGATTCAGCATTGCCAATAATGGCGTCATCCGGTCCCAGATAACCAGCTCGTCCGCATAAAGCATAGACTCTGGGCGCAGCTCGTCAGCCATTGCATAGTGATCATTTGTGGGATTATCGAAAAAAAGATACGTGCTTTTTGATGAAATACTCTTCCTTGCCATCTTTATCTCCTGGATCTTTTTGTATTTTAAACAAATTCGTTAAAAATTTAGCTGGGCGAACGGTCACAGGGCTAAAGGCGGTAAGGATTTGCCCCCCCTACCCCAGCCGTCTTCACGGGCTGTCTTTATGCTGTGGCACGATGCACATAAGCTCTGCCAGTTGTTACGATCCCAGAATAGGCTCATGTCGCCTTTGTGAGAGATGATGTGATCGACAACCAACGCAGCGGTGATGATTCCACGCTGTTCGCAATGCACACACAGTGGATGTGAACGTAGATGCGAGTCACGCGCCGTGCGCCATTTGCTTCCGTAGCCACGCGCCGCTGTCTTTCCGCGTCGCTGATCCTGCTCGCTCTCCTTTGCCCTTTGATGCTTATCACATCGACTGCCCGAGTAAACCAGAGCAGGGCATCCTGGATGATTGCACGGCCTTGGTGCTGATCTTGGCATGGTCTTCAGCGTCTGAGCGGGCTTAGGTGCTATTATGGGAAAATTTACACAAAAGCGTTGCGGTTGTCAACATCCAATTTATTCGATCTTCTCAGCACGGAATTAACACGTTGATCCAGGTCGGCCACATGCCGATAAACCAACTCATAGCGACTGTGCCAAGTCCTGCAAAAGTTTGATTTATCGATACCCATAGCCGCGCTTATTTTGCTGTCAGATAACCCCTTGAAACCCGAACCATTGCAAGTCGGACAAACCCGGTTCGCTTTCAAGCCGACGCCCGAACAATGACAGCAACGATTGGGCCGCACCACCTCAAACACTGCCAGCGCCGCCATGTTAACCACCGTCGGCCTGCCCCTGACGATATTCCACATGTCCCTGACAGCAACACCAGCCGCCCAAACGCGCACTTGAGCAATCAACAACCGTTCGGCTTCACGGTCTTCAGCGTACTTTGCAAACGCCAGATTCATCGACGCCGCATCCAGCCCAGACAACAAACCTGCCAGCTCATCACGCGTTAACTGATCACCGGAGCGCCTGCTACTGCTTGGCCTGCCCATCAGTGAAGCGTGATACCGCATGGAACCCGCACACAATAATCCTATTATTTCTACGCTTGCCATCTAACTCACCAAAAAGTTGCAAACTACCGTGGACCACCTGGACCACCTGGACCAAGCCACGAACTACAAGGCTTTCCAAAATCTTCAAATGTGCCGGTTTTTTGAAAACTACCGCTACCCTGGACCACCCTGGACCACCATGGACCAAAAATAGATATATTAATTAATTACTTATATTTACTGGTCCATATGGTCCATATGGTCCATAGTAAATAATGATATTAGTAATATATATGTCTGCATGTTTTATATAGGGGTATATAACCCCGTATAAAAAAAACGCGCACTCGCGCGCACGCGCGAATTTGTAACGTGGACCACCTGGACCACCTGGACCAAGCCACGAAATTCGCGGGTTACTGGTCCAGGGTGGTCCAGGGTAAAAATCAATGACTGCGATTTATTCCCATTCCTCCAGCGGAATTGAGCAAATTTTAGAGAATATTTCCCTGCATTCTTGCAAAGTAGAAAACCCGTAAGAACGTTTCCTTCCGGCGGTGTTTCTGGATCGCTCAGCGTTAAAAAGCCCCCAACTCATCAACTTCTTGCCCACTACACAATCACTTTCTATATGCATTATTCTCAACTTAGTGCAATATCCCACATAATGATCATAAACTTTTCGCTTAACCTCCTCCTCAGGCCAAACGCATTCCGGCTCTTCAGCATAACCTTCCGATTCCCACAAATATCCGTCATACAAAACCGAAAACCACCACTGCACAATCGACCCCCCAGATCGTATCTTCAGCTCCCAACCCACCTCCTTCAAATGCTCCGGCACCGTGCGCGGTTCAAAGTTTGTCAAATCCAGCGCCAACAATTCCGCCATTAGCGCCTGATAACCGCCATTCACCAACTCTTTCTTGATCCTCGCAAAATAGGGATGGTTTTCTTTCCAATCGGCAGACACATCGGCAATAATAAAGCGCCTGTCATCCAGCCCGCGCGGAATGACCCAATCCTCGTTTGAAGCCGCAATCAACCGCTTGTAATTGTTCATCGCGATAATATCCCGGCCCTTGCGTTCGATCGCCGTGATCGGATCGGTTACCATGTGCTTCAAAGCGCCCTCTGCGGTCTTGTCACCGCCCCATATCGCCTCGTTTGCGAAAACCAGCAGGCAATCTGCCAGGTGACCTGAAAAACGCCCGGTAACCTGCAAAATATTCGATAACTGAATATAGTGAGCCGTCCCAACCAATATCCCAATCGCCTCGACAAAGGTATTCTTGCCCACCCCCTGCTTGCCGCGTAAAACAAAAGCCGTCCCCGGCAACTCATCCGGCTTCTGAAACAAATGCGCAAGCCAACACCACAAATAATCGAACAGCTCCTGAACTTCTGAACAGATCACCTCAAATACAAACTTTTTGAAATACGTGCAAACGCCAGGCTTAGGCTCAATGCCAAAACCCTGAAACAGATTGAAATAATCCGGCGTGTCCTTGTGCGGCGCGAACACCACGCCCTCATATTGCCGACGCTCAGGATGCTCCAACCATACCGAGGCAATATCGGCCAACTTACCCTTGCTCCAGGTTTTCAGGTTGAAATAGCGCAATTGTAAATCTTGAGAACTCGAAAACGTGACCATATTCCGCATCAGCGCCGGGTCCCATTCCTGATTCATCACCAACACGCGCCCCGCAATCGGGACGATCGCGTGTTTAGCATTCAAGTCCTCGACAAAATGATCAGAGTTAGGCCCCTTTTCACCCCCATCCGGGGGGGCGCGTTGCGGGCTTTTTTTCAGCAAATTGACGGGCACGCCCAACGCCTTGGCTCCCCGTTTCAACAACAACTCAATTTCGGCAGGATGCAGCGGCGACAATTGCAACGTTGAGCAAATGCGCAAAATAGCGTCAACATCCGCCCCGGCCGCGTTCAGTTCGTCCTCGAAAAGTTGTCTTGAAATCGCGGTAGCCAATATCGGATCAGCGCTGCTTTTATCAGCCGCCTTGCCCAAATCCGCTTCCGCCATCAGCTTACTGTTATCGCGTAAATACTGAAGCAAGGCCTCACCCGTCAGGCCCTCGTCTATTGCATCCACCACATCCCATCCGGACTTTTTTTCACCCGGCGGGGGAATGTCCATAACCCAAAGCCTGCCGCCGTTTTTCGGCAACAAGTTCGTCACGATATACGCAATTTTTAGCGCCGCCATCCAGCCTGGCTGCTTGTCCTGTGGCAGCAACACACCGGCTTTATCCCGTTGCGCATCGCAATCCGCCCAAATAATCACATCGCGGCCAGCTAACGGCGAAAAGTCCGTTTTATTAACCGCCTTGCCACCACCAGGCCACGACACGCACGCCATGTTGGGCAACTGCGCAGCCGCTGCGTCGGCGCATTTCTCGCCCTCGACGAGCAAAACCGGTGCGTCCGGCTTGGCTGCAAGACGATCCAGGCCGTACAACCAACGCGGCTTTGCGAACGCCATCCAACGCCATTCCTCAAGCCCCGTTAACTTGTGCTTGCACCATGACAGCGGCAACACTTCCTTACCGCCATCCGACGTTTTAAAGCGGTAAACATAGCCCAGGGTATTGCCCGCCTCGCCCCGATAACACCACACCTGTTCCGGCAGGCCGCGCTTGACGTGCGCCTTGGGCGGCGGCGGAGGGTCAACGGGGGTGAGGGGCTGCCAGGGCGAAACCTTGGCGGATTTTGGTTGTGTTACAGGCTTGGCGCGAGTTGAACCGCCCTGCAACTGTTCGGAAAGCCCGAACTGTTCAGCCAAGGCCTTTGCCGCGTCACCCTGATTATTATTGTGGAAAAGATAAGCGTACAGCGAAACAGGATCGCCGCCGCTGTCGCCGGTCGCGAAATCCTCCCACACGCCCGAATTAACATTGATCGAAAATGAACCGGCATGGCCATCACTGCGCGTCGGATTGCGCGCCACATACTCGGCGCCTGATTGCTTGCCATCCGGCAACCACTGCCTAAGCAACGATTCAAAACGGGGCGACGCAACCGCATTGATCGCGTCAAAATACGGTTTTTTAGAGCGCGGTTGGCCGGTTGAAGGTTTCATGCCGTGGATTTTGTCTTATTTTGCAAAATAAGCATTATTCAAAACCGCCAATCTGCGGGTTTTGAACTATCCAAAACCCGAAATCTGCGGGTTTTGAACTATCCAAAACCCGAAATCTGTAGGTTTTGAACTTCATTCAACACGATCCTTGCCATCATGCCCGCCAACCACAATCAGCACATCCGTCAAAAAACTTTCCAGATCCCCGTCATTATCGATAAACCGGTCAGCAGTCTGATCATAAATACCATCCTCGCTGCGATGCCTGTCATTGTCATCATTCCCCAGGCGGTCAACATGAATAATCAACCCGCCCAGTTCGCGAATCATCGACGCCTCATTCTCAAAGCGCACATCGTCAAACACAATATCCGCATCGCCATAGCGCTCAATCTGGGCGCGTGCCGCAATTACCCATATATCCGGATGGATCAAATCACGCCCCCACTCCGTCCCCAATAACTGCATCATTTGCCGGCAGGATTTGTAAAACGGGGGAATCGACTGCTCCTTGTCTTCATTCATCAACTCGTCGATCCGGATGCGTCCATAACCCAAGGTCATCAGTAAGCCCGTTAGCATCATACGGATGCCATGCGCAAACGACAGGCCGACAAAGCCCGACTTCATCAGATGTTTAGCGGCAGTGGTTTTTCCGGATTGTTTGCGGCCTGTGAAGCCGATGAGCAGTCTAGCCATAAGCCATCCCCGTAGAGACGCAAAATCTTGCGTCTCTACCTTTATTTTTTGTATAAACAAAAACTGGTTTATTTGGGTTTTTGTATCTACAATAAGTTGAAACTTTCACCCAACAGGAATTAAAAATCATGACTACAGTTACTTTCGATACCCACGCGTTTATTAAAAAACTGACCGAAGCCGGTTTTACCGATGAACAAGCTGAAGTGTTAATCGATACGGTACGGGCGGCACAAGGCGTTGATCTTTCCAACCATGCCACTAAAACAGATTTGCTGGAACTGGAAAACAGGCTGGTTAAATGGGATATAGGTATCGATTTGGAACAAATAGCGGTTATTTCCGCATTGATAAAATTGCTTTGAATGAACTTTCCAGCGCCTAAAAAGACCGGCAGGCCACGTTCTGATTCACCCAAGATAGCCTTCGCCATACGCCTTGATCCTGAAGTGCTTGAAGCTTTCCGCGCCACAGGCAAAGGCTGGCAGACGCGCATAAATGACGCGCTGAAAGAATGGCTCAATGGCCGTGCGGTGTAAGCTTGCGCTTGCATTAGTACATAACATCCAATCCTGTCGGAAGTTTTAGTTGTCTAGCTTTGCCTGTGTGCCGTTAAGCCGCTGGCTGAGTGGCTTTTTGGGTGGCATTGGATAGTTTTGCGTTTTGTATTTAACTATCGTTTTTTGAATTATTGTTTGTTATAAATTTTTCCAATTTATGTATATTTATAAGCGTTGGATTTTTAATGCTTCCTTGTGCAAATTTTGTTAGCCAATGGTAATTAACGCCACTTTGTTTCGATATGGCCATATAGTTTCCAATTGTTTTTATTTCGTCCCTTATAGAATTTACATAATTTAATAGTTTCATTTTTCAAAAATAACAGGATTAAGATCAAAAAACAAGCAATGACTTGCTTGCATTAAAATAAAACATTGGAAGCGATCATGGATGAGCGCGACCCCCCAGTGGAGTCGCGTAACGAAGTGGAGCGCGGAACGCGAGGGCCGATTTAA
>Ga0302159_10000004_pt1 | contig 130085 bp, 136 predicted proteins | sample I_Fen_E1_2_FD_193504 | JGI IMG/M metagenome (GOLD analysis project Ga0302159, IMG submission 193504) | Peat permafrost microbial communities from Stordalen Mire near Abisko, Sweden - I_Fen_E1_2 | ecosystem: Environmental > Terrestrial > Soil > Wetlands > Permafrost | place: Sweden: Abisko... | reverse complement strand
CAGTAGGGTAGATTATGCCTAGCATATTTGCCCTACATAAAAAATAAAACAAATTAAATAAAATAAAAAGATAGTATTGCTCAATTTTGAGTTTATTATACCAACGCCCTTAAGTGGGCGAAATACCTTTCATTAATTCATTTTTCATAACTCCCTTTATTAATATTTTAATCTCTCTCCTGACATTGGCAAGGTACAAACAGGTATTCTTGCCTTGTTGGAGAAAGAAATAAGTAGGAGTAATATGAGTTTGTAATAAATTAATGTATAAAGAAATACAGATTTAATAAGATTAATTCAACTTAATTGTTGTTTTAAATAAATTATAGGGTTGCGAACTGATTACGCAAGGAGGAATAGAAATGGATAATAAAACAATTGAACAAAATAGAGATTCTTTAATTGAATCACTGATAACCGAAGAAAATGAATTACTACAAAAGATCAAACATTCAAGAGATAATAAGGATTTTGGTACTTATAAGAATCTAATTAGAGCTTTAGCAGATGTAACTTCTTTGAAACAAAAGGAATTAGCTAATATACCTAGAGAAACTTGGATAGAAAAGAGTTCTCATTATTACGAGGGTAGAGAAATAGAAAAAGGCGATAATGAATATATTGCCACTTGGGAACAAAAAGGTGATGAAATAAGAAATCATAGAACATTTAAAGTAGAAAAAGAAGTACCTACTATAAAAATTGAGCTGAGTAATGATTATATTATAGAAGAAGATAGATTAACTATTCCTATGAAGATTGGGAAGTATAATTATGAAATTCATGCTAGAAAAATTGATAATAAGTGGGTTACTGAAAGCAAAAGTATATAAAATATAACTTTTAAATGACAAATTAATGTATAAACAAATAGTAAATATCCCTAATTAAAGGGTTATAAATAAATTAAATTAAAACAGAGAGAAAGAGGAGAAATATTATGTTATTAAATAAAGATAGAAAAGAAGAGTTGTTCGCACAAGGAGAATTTAAGTCAAAAGCTGAAAGATCAAGAGTCGCTAAAGCCAATGAAGAAGCTCGAGGTGCAGAATTAAATGCAGTTATAAAAGAATATACAGATTTCTTAAAAGTTGGTGAAAAATTAGTAATTGGTAATTTACATATAGAAAAGAAGCTAAAAGATGAAGAAGTAATTATTAAAGTTAAATATGTAGAACCAAAGGTTAAGTAATTAAATAAATTGGATATATCAAAAGAGATTTAATTGAGTTTTACTTATATTAAGTCTCTCTTTGACTATTATTCACTTTGTCAATAGACATAATATATAATAGAGGGAGACTTACTTATGAGCAAAAAGAATAAGGATAATGATATAATTTTAAGTTTTGTCGGTGGAAGTAGGGACGATATTTGTGGATCTGCTTTATTAATTAGCTATCCTATAGGAAATGACAAACATAAATGCGTTTGTCTAGAATGTGGCATGATACAAGGAGAATCAAAACCAGAGATAGAATATTCAATGAATAAAAAAATGGTTGAAAATATTCCAGTAGGAGGTATTTCGGGAGTGTTTTTAATGCACTCCCACGTCTGAGTAGACCATATTGGGAACACACCTATATTTGGACAAGATATATTCAAAGGTGAAATAATTACAACAGAAGAATGTTTAATGATATCTAAAGAATTATTAAAAGATAGTGTGTATTTACATGATTGTTTAATAAAAGGTTTAAAAGCAAAAGGGAAAAGACCTAAAAACTTATATACTGAATTAGATATGTATAAGATGTTAGAGAAGGTAAAAACAGTTGAAACACATCAAGTATATAAATTTGATGATTGGTTAAGTTATGAATTTTATAATTCTGGACATGTATTAGGTGGTACTCAATTGAAACTTACTTTTAGACTACCTAACAATAATATAAAATCCTTAGTTTACACAAGCGATTTGGGATCAGATTACAATTTAAAATATAAACCATTTGTAAAGAAAAGAGATATAATTCCTAAGGCTTCAATGTACGTTTTTGAGGCAACTTATTCAAACTCTGAAAAGTGCTTTGATAAAAATTTAGTAGAAAAAGAAAGAAATGAACTAAAAGAAACTTTAACTAAATATTTAAAAAGTGGACACCGAGTATTTTTTCCTTCCTTTTCTTTCGGGCGTACCCAAGAGTTACAATTTTTAATAAATTCGTTTTTTAAAGATGAAGAATGGTTTAATGAAATACCAGTAACAATTGATGGAAGATTAACTAATTCTATATGTGATACTTATAGCAAGATATTAAAATATGATGAATTTGAGGACTGGGAGAGAATAAAAAACTGGAAGAATTTTCGTTATAATAAAGAATATAAAGGTACTTTGGGAATATTATCTAAAAGAGAATGTGGAATTTACATAAGTTCTAGTGGATTTGTTCAACCTAAAACACGTAGTTGTGACTATGTTAAAAATTTTATGGGAGTTACAGGAGATCTAATTTGTTTCGTAGGATATTACGGAGCTGAAGGTTCAATTTCTCATGAATTAGTTACTAGACCAATAGGCACTCCTATTAAAATTGATGGAAGTACATTAATAAAAAGTTGTGATGTTCTTACTCAGAAAACATTTTCGAGCCACATTCAACAAGAAGAAATTTTTAGCTACTGGAGTCAAATAAACACAAATAAGATTCTAATACACCATTGTACTGAAGAAGGAAAAATTGAAATGAAAGAAAAGGGAACTGAATATCTACAAAGTAAAAATAAAACAACTAAAATTGTAGGAGTAAGTAAATTTGCTTCACAATTCATTTTATAAACAAATTAATGTAGAAATAAGGAGAGAAATAGAATGAAAAATTCAACTAAGCGTACATTATCAGGATTTAACTATCAGTCCTTAAATAATTTACAAAACCAACCAATTAAAATGTTAAATGAAAAGAAAAAGAATAACGAAAAGGTGGAGAAATAATTATGAAAGAAACTAAAAATGTAAGTTTTTCAAAAGCAGTAATAACTGAGGAAGATGGAGAATTTAAGATTACAGAAGTTGGAAAAGATGATTCTAAAACATACAATCTAACAAATCAAATTAGAAAATGGATTGGAGAAGACGGACTAACTGTAACAATTAAAAAGGATAATGATATACCATCTGAAGAATAAAATGTGAACAAAGGCATGTACTAGAAATAGACGTGACCTTTCATTAAAAGAACTGTTTTATAAGGAGTAAAAGAATAACGATCCTTTCCCTAGTGGGGGAATAATAATACCATGATTTGCTTGGCTATTGGGTAATACATAGTCTGTTATTCAAAGATTATAAAGAACGAGGTATAGATTCCCAACAAATATTGAAGTGAGTTAGAAACTCAGACAAAGAAGAATTTTGCCCAAGTGGGAATAAGGAAATCAATACTAAAAATTTACTAATAACATACTAAATACTACAAACAGTGAATTTTATTAGTTGGTAATATACTTACCTCATACTCAATACTTTAAGTTGAGAGAACGACAATGAAGTATTTGCCTTGTTACGGGTAAATATGGAGTCTTATTTAGAGTTTTAGGTAAACTTAGGTGTAACTAGAGATTTGATCTTGAAAAATAAAAACCTATGATACAAATACGCTTCACAATGTGCGACAAAAATACATTGTATTGATAGATGGAGGCATTCTAGCTGTACCATCGTGACTAATTGTTCATTCTAGAATGATTAGATATTGGGTTGGAATATATCCACACAAATAATGAATTGAGTTATGATGGCTCTAACAAAAAAGATGTATTCCCTTTTGTGATATATGGGAGGTTAAATAATAATATCACATTACACGGAGAGTTGGCAGAGTGTCCGAATGCACTGGTTTGCTAAATCAGCATACGTTTATTCGTATCGAGGGTTAGAATCCCTCACTCTCCTCCAAATAAAGCCTTCAACAGGATTAATGAATTACGATAGTTCTTTGTTAACTGGAAAAGCTTCCGATTATATGAAACTCGAAGTACAAGAGTTTTACCCTATGGGATTAGATGAATAGAACATTACGGATAGGGATTAAATATTGTTCCAGATAAGTTTATTGTATAATATACCAATTTATATTATAAACTTAAATGTGCAATATGTAAATAGTAAAATGAATAGGAAATAAATTAAATATATGATAAAACTCATTGCATGTGATGTTATGAGCTTTTAATGTATTTAAAATTAATTAAAAATTAAAGAGTAAAGGGAAGATATGAGATGTTAAAAGAAGATGGAAGAATGAGTAATAAAGATAAAAAGAAACAACACAAAAAGTATAAAGATGTTAAATGTAAGAATTGCAAAAGTAATATAGATATTGATGAAAAAGTGTCTTTGCAGGATTTTGAAAAGATAGGCACAAATGAAGAATATATTTTTTATTGCAATAAATGTGGAGAAAGTACAGATATTATAAAGCTTTAGAAAACAAATTATGAAAGTAAAATAATAATGAGGGAGAATTATTATGGAAGATGAAAGATATTTAAAATCGGAAATCGAGTCAAGAGAAAAATATATACATAGAATGTATTCTAACAAAACACAATTTAATATGATTAATAGAGAAATTGCAGAAGTAATTAATCAAGAACTTGGAACTGACTTCCAAGAGAGTTATTTCCGTGGTATATATAAAATTTATGAAATTGCGTGTGCTGAATGTTTGGAATCTTTAAAAGGTGATAAAGCAGTAAAAAATAAAATAGACGAAGTCACTGAATTGATTGGTGAGTTAGATGTTAAAAAGCAATTAATTCGTAATGATACTAATAAACTTAACAGAATAAAGAAAGACTTTATAAAGAATATTGAAATTGCAAATTACATAAATGAGTATATTGATAGAGAATGTGAAAACTTTCTACCTTTATCTTATAAAAGAATTGAAGATGAATCAGAAAAAACACTAATTTGTTGCATTTCAGATTGGCATATAGGATACATTATTAAGGATTATAGAGGAAATAGTTATAATTATGAAATAGCTAAAAAGAGATTATCTAGATTCTTATCTGAAATAGAAAAAGAAATACATAAAAATGATATATCTAAAGTTATAGTAGTGCAAGCTGGAGATTTAACTGAAGGAATTTATATGCGTGGACAAGATCAATCATATAGTTGTGAATTTAATAGTAATGAACAGATTGTTATGGCTGAGGAATTGCTATATGGATTTATTACAAGTATATCAGAAATGAAGGTAAATGTAGACTTATATTCAGTAGGTGGAAACCATCAGCGTGGAAACCAAGCTTATAAAGATGGAAATATTGAAGGAGATAACAACAATTATACCATAGTTAAGAATTTAAAGAAGTGGTTTACTTTAGCTAAGAATGATAGAGTCAACGTTTGTGATATTGATTTTAAAGAAGATTGTGGAGAGTTTGACTTAGGTTTTGGAGTTATAAAAGTTAAACATGGTGATAAAAGTCCTAAAGAAGATAAGAAATTCTATGACACAGAAACAAGTATGAATAATATAAAGTATGCTATGTTAATAAGAGGACATTATCATAATTTTGGTGTAAGTTCACAAAATAATGGTGGGTACGTAACAACTATAGGTTCATTATTTGGTATGAATCCATATAGTGTGGACAAACTTCAATGTACAACACATGCAAGTCAAACTCTAATTTTAGTTAACTATGATGGAGTTGAATATATAAGAGATATAAATTTACAAATCAATTAAAATAAAATAAAGGATTAATGGTGAAAAGTTATGGGAGAAGTATATCAACAACGGAATTTATTGCTAGAAGAAATCAAATTAGTAGATTACAAAGATAATAATACACTATATATTGATGATGAAATTACAACTGAATTTATAATAATGTTATCAAGACAATTAAAGAAACTTGCCACTAAACAACTATCATTGAGCAAGGAAGATAGAACACCAATAAAATTAATCATAGCTTCTCCAGGAGGAAGTTTAGTTGATGGAATGCATTTTTGTGACCTAATGGAATATTACATTAATAAAGGGATAGAAATTCATACATATTGTACAAGCTATGCTTATTCAATGGCATTCAAAATATTTATATGTGGATCTAAAAGATTTGTATATAAGAGAAGTGATTTAATGTGACACCAATGGAATAGATTTAGATACGGTACTGAGACATATCAAGATACTGTAAATGATAGAGAGCAATGCGATAGATGGTACAAGTTAATAGTTGATTTAATAACTGAGAAAACAGGTATAACTAAAGAACAATTTGATAGCTATACAAAGAGTAATAAAGACTTTTATATGGATGGTGCTACTGCTTTAAAATTAAATGTTGCTGATGAAATAATTATATAAAGGATATAGGTGAGAATTATGTGTAAAGAAGAGTTAAATAAAGTTGAAGAAATAGAACCAAATCAGCCTATGGAAGAACAAGAATATTATAGTAAAGATGAAGTTTTAGATATTATAGAAGAAATAACACCTAGGATTGAAATCAATACTGATGAGTTAAATGGATTTGAATTAGACGAAGATATATTTAAAAAAGGTTTGAAAGATATTAGTTTTGCTTGTGGGCAATTTATCGGATTAGTATCTGTAGGAGTAAATAATGCTGATGCTTTTCAATATATTCTTAATGAAAGTACAGGTAGAATGAATTTAGAAGCCACAAAAATTAAACAAGATATTCAAGATGATAGTCAAGTATAAAATAAATTAAATATTATAAGTGAGGGAGATAATAAAAAATGCAAGAATTAATTAAAGAAATGATACTAAATTCAGAAGAATCAGGTACAGTATTTATTGGTGATGGCATAGAAATTGGTGAAACAGTTTTAGAATTAATGGAAGATGGAGTTCAATTCTGTGAAGCTGATTTTGATTATGTTGAAAATCTAATAGAAGAAAATGATATATTAGCAATTGCTAAAAACATTTATGAAGATGGAGAAATAGAATATTTTATAGAAAAAGTCTTCAGTAAAGATGGAGAAACATTAGAAGATGATAGTGATATTGTTTTTATAGACTCCGATTTAGCTGATTGCATTGATATAAAGAAGTTTTCTGGAATGGTAATGTTAGTTGAATGTACATATGAAAATGATTCAGAAGAAGAATGTAATTATGACTGCGATAATTGTGAATATAGTGACGACGAAGATTACGAAAAAGAAATTGAAGAAGAAGATACAACAGAGATTTTATTTGAAGAACTTTTATCAAGCATTGACGAACTGGATTTAGACAAATACTTAGTTGGAAATATCTATAATTTAATTAAAGATACAATTTCTGATGCTATTGAGATGGGCTACGAAGAAGGATTCGATGATTGTTTAAAGGACGTTAGAGAAAGTATTGATCATATTTAAGTTAATAAATTAATATAAAAAGCAGTTAAAAGTAAAATTTTATGTCCTTATTAGGATTAGGTTGAAATATATCTAGTCCTTTTTATATGTAATTTTAGTTATGCTTATCAAGATGGATAGGTAAATAAAGATTATATAAGAAGGAGTTTGATAAAAATGAGTGAGATGAGAGTTTATCAAGACAAAATGTTAAATAGTAAAAAGGAAATTGTAGTATGTAATTGGGAACGAGGAGAAGGAAAAACTTATTCTGTGTTTAGGAAGATCATAGAGAATAAGAACGGGAAGTATTTATATATTTCACCATTTTCAAGTAGAATACTACAAGATTATTTTAAAGAATACACATATAAAGAAAGTAATTCTATAAAATTATATAAATCATCTAGAGAAAGGGATTCTATAGAATTTAATGATGGTAACAAATTAGAAGTGTTTTATATTAATCCTAATACTCAATTTAAAGCGTGTAGAAATATTGAAATTGCTTTCTTTGACGAATGTTATTTAAATAAAGAATATATTGATAGTATATTAAAACCTATGGACGTTAAACAAATATATTGCATGATTACTAATGATAATATTGAATATATAGATAGTAGACAGTCTAAAATTACTCGTAGTAGTTTTTGTGATACTCAAATAGAAGAATTAATGATTGAATACGCTGAAACACCTAAGAATAAAAATACAACGTTATCAAGGGAAAATATATTAAAGCAAATTAAAGTATTACAAGATATGAAGCAAGGTAATTAATAGATTATTATACTCTACGGGGTTGTCATGCTAAAGCATGATTTGTTGTGGCGTAATCAAAGATTACTTACAACATATAATTAATTTAATATGGTTTTAAGGTGTCTAGATGAGTTGTTGTCTAGATGAGTTGTTGTCTAGTCTATTTTTAACGTATAATGCTTATTGTTTTTATGATATTTGCCTATTAGGTGGATAGCTAGAAATAATAAATTAATGTAATAAAGTATTGTAAATTAGTATTCTATATGGTAAAATTATCTTGTAGAATACCTAAAATAAATTATATAGGAGGAATTTGAATATGGAAAAAGTTAATTACAAATATAGTCAATCTGAAATGGTAGCTTACTTACTTCTTAATGGTTATACATATAATAATATTGAGGTGAAAGAAAATAAAAGATATAAAAGTGATTACAAAGTATTTTTTTATATTGAAGGCTATAAAGAAGATTTGATTAAATTGGAACAAGATTTTAAAAATAAAACTAATATATGTCTACAAGATTATATCAACAAATTATTACAGATAAAAAGGGTAATAGCTGACGCTATTAGAACTCAAAATAATATGAAGAACAAAGAAGAGTAAGTTTGTAAAGTGCTGATACAACTAATGTTAAATAAATTAAATATGAGTATTAAGTATGAAAGACTGAACTACATGCAGTATTAACTGTTGTGATATTCAGTCTTTTGTTGTGCGTAAAAATAAATTTAAGGAGGCATTATGAAGATGCAAAACAATAATATAGGTGAATTAATAAGATATTTTATAATTGAAGAAGATAGTAAATTTTTAGAAATACAAGGTGGTAGTTTTATTCAGTCTGAAACTGGTGAATTTATAACAAAATCAGAGCATGACAAAATAATACAAACTAAATTAGAAAAGTATAAAACAGAAATGTTTGCTACTGCTAATTATGTGTCTAATACTGAATTTGGCATAGAGAATGAACAAAGTTTAACTAAGAAGAAAGTTAAAAGGAAAAAGAGTGGTAAAGCAAGGGAGAATTTTGATAACGGTGAGTTCAATATAGTTTATAGGAATAAAATTGAGGGAGTGATGAATATGAAATTAAATACAAATGAAAAGCTAGTATTTTATATAATGAGAGATTTCATTCAGTATCCTACTAATTGTATTGTAATTAATGATCATATTCCTACTATTAAAGAACTAGAACCAATTATAGGATTAACTGAAAGAAGTATAATTACTGCTTTAAAATCTTTGGAAGATAAAAATATGTTAAAAAGAGTTCAATATGGTCATAAAAAAGCTATTTACATAAATCCAGAATATTATGCTTCAGGGAAAGAACTAGATTTAGATAGTTTGAAGTTATTTGGTTTAGTAAAAATTGATGATGAAAAAGTTAAAAGTTATTTATAGAAATAAATTATAAAATAATGAGCTATGTGATATTAGCAATTTAGGAGGAATTTGATTATGGAAATAAGAAAATGTAAAAAATGTGGACAAGAAAAAGAATTAAACGAGGAAAATTTTTATAAAAACAAAAATGGAAGTTTTGAAAATACATGTAAAGCTTGTAGGAATAAAGCAAAAACAGAACAAGAAATTAAATATAGAGAAAAGTTCTATGCTAAAGATGGATATAAAGTTTGCAAATGTTGTAATATTAAAAAAGAGGTATCAGAATTTGGATTATATGCTAAAGCTAAAGATGGATATTTGTCTAAGTGTTTAAATTGTTCTAATGAGAAAGATACATGGAGTCAAAGGGATAAAGATATTATTATAGCTAATTATAATAAATTAATAATCAAAGAGATAATTCCATTGCTTAGCGTTAATCGTACTGAAAAATCTGTATTACATATGAGTAAAAAACTAGGATTATATAAAATAAATAATGTAGTAGAAGATTATGACAAAATAAAATATAAAGACATTAAAGGCAAAAGATACAAATTATGCAAGTGCTGTAATGAATATTTACCATTAGAATTTTTATATTTTCCAAAAGATAATACTTGTAGTGATGGTTTTAGAAACGTATGCAAAAAATGTAAAGGTGAGAACTATGCAATATCTGATTCATACATATGGAAAGATGAAGAAGTAATAATTATTCAAAATAATTATTCAGATATGACCAATAATGAAATGAAGAATGAATTTTTCCCACATTTAACAATTAATCAAATTATGGATAAAGCTCATAGTTTAAATTTACATAAAAGTGATGAAAGTAAATTAAGAGCAACAAATGACGCACAAACTGAGGAATGGAGAAATAAAATAAGTGAGACTCGACTTAAAAATGGAAAATCAAAAGGCGAAAATAATCCAATGTTTGGTTCTGCAAGATTTGGTAGTTTAAATCCTAATTATAAAGGTGGAATTAGTAATATAGAAAATGAATTAAGAAGAAATATTAACCAATGGAAATTAGATAGTATGAAAGAATGCAATTTCAAATGTATTATTACAGGGGAAAGGTTTGATCATATTCATCACTTATATAGTTTTGATAATATAGTTAGAGATACTTTAGAAGAATTAAAATTACCTATATATGAAACTATAAGTAATTATACAGATATGGAAATAAAACAAATTATATGTAAATGTACAGAAATTCATTACAGGTATCCATTAGGGAAATGTATGAAAGAAGAATATCATAAAATATTTCATCAAAATTATGGATATGGAAGAAATACACATAGTCAGTTTGATGAGTTCTTAATTAGATTTTTTGAAGGAGCATTTGACGAACAGTTAGAAGAACAATATAGAAGTAATAAAATATTAAAAAAATTAGAAGTTGCTAATTAATTTTGGTGACTTTTTATTATGTAAAAAATTAAGTAGGTGAAAATATAATGGCAGATTTTAAGACAAAAGATTTAGATGAGCAGATGAAAGGGAAAACTAGATGTACTAAGTGTGGAACAATACTTAGTAATACAAATAATTTTTACACATCGAGTTCAAAATTACATACTTATACTGGAAGAGTATCTTTATGTAAAGATTGTTTAACTAATTTTTATGTATCACTTTTAGAAGAAACTAATGATATAAAAATATCAATATATAAAATATGTGAGTTATTGGATTTTGTATATCTCGAAGGAATATACAATAGTTCATTAACAGAAGCAGGATGGAATAAAGATTTCACTATAGTACAAAATGGATTAGAAGTATGGAAAAAATACATAAAAACAATAAATTCTCTTAAAAATTATAAAGGTTATGCTTTTGAACATGGAGATAAAATTGATTTAGGAATGAGTATTGTTGAGGATGATACTACCAAAGAAAAAGAAAATAGCTTAATTATATCTAAGCCTAAAGAGTTTACTGACGAAGAAATTGAACAACGAGTAAGAGATAAACAAAATAAAGAAGATATTATTAGAATAATCGGATATGATCCTTTTCAGAATGAAATAGAAGAAGATAAATCAAAAATGTATGCCAAGTTGATAAATATGCTAGATGAAGATAGTCAAAATGATGAGCTTAAAAATAGTGCAATAATAAGTATTATAAAAGGTCAAAATCAAGAAAATAAAATAAATGATGTTATAACAAATTTAAGTTCTGATATAAAAAGTATAAAAGACAATATTGGAACTATTAAAAGCTTAACCGACACTAAAGAAAAACTAAATAAAAGTTTATTGGCTTTAGCGAAAGACAATAAGATTAGTGATTTATATAGTGGTCATAAAACAATCGGTGCAAATACATTAACGGGCATGGTTAAAAAGTTAAAAGAAATAGATTTAAAAGAAGCACAAGTTAATTTATTTGATATTCAGACTTCTAATGGTATGTTACAAACAGCAAGATTATCCGCAAAAGCAATTGTAGAAAATCTTAATTTTGGCGATGATGATTTAATAGATATGGTAAAATTCCAAAACGAAAAAATAAATTTTTATGAACAAGAATACAGTAAATTAAGAGAAGAAAATAGAAAATTAAAGGCGATTTGCTCTTTCAATGATGTAGATTATAAACAAGATGTTTTAGAAACAGATTATTATGATGTTTTGGACTACGGAGACATAAAGGATGGACAAGACTCTATTCAAAAGCAGAATTATAAAGAAGACCAAATAAGTTTTAATAATATGGTTGAGGAAATAGTACCTATTGACACTATGGAGCATATTGATAAGGTTATTAAAAATAAAAAAGAAATTGAAAAACAAAAAATATTGAATAGTGTTATAAGTGAATAAGCGAAGCTTCAAAATTAGTGGGTATTAGTAGAGATAAATTAAGATTGTTATTAAATGATAATAATAATAATAATAGTGAATAGGCATTTAAATAAAAAAATATGTTTCAATAACTGAAGGCATGGTAACATGTCTTTTGTTGCGTTTAAGCAAACTTTATTGATATAAGAAGGAGGTGAATTAAATTCATTATGGGTATCACAATTATAAATAAAGGTAATTTGACTCAAAAAAAGTTAGAAGGTTATTTAAAATACAATGAAATACTTGTATGGGGAAGAAGAAATCCTGTAAAGTTCGCAGAATTAGTGTTGGGACTTGAACTTATGGATTATCAAAAATATACATTTCAAGAATCATGGAGCAAACAATTTGCATTATGGTTGATGTCTCGTAATGGAGGCTGAGTAAATCAACTTTAAGTTCTCCATTTATAATGACAAAAATGATGTTATTTCCAAACTTTCAAAGCTTTATACTTTCATTAACCGCAAGTCAAAGCCAAGATACCTTTCTTTGACAACTTAAAATGGAGTCAATAGCAAAAAAACAAATAGAATCTTTTTGTGGATTAACAGATATATTTTTAGGAGAAGTTTCTGCAAGTGCTAACCATGATGGATTTGTTCACTCTCCTCAAGGATTTAGATGTAAGCTATTTAACAACAGTCAAGTTACTACTGTTTCTGGGGAAGAAGATAATATTAGAGGGAAAAGATCAAATTTAAATTTGTATGATGAAAGTGGTTTCATAAGTGAAAACTATATTTCAGTTACAAAATCATTTTGTACACAGGATTCGTCGTTTAAGTTAGGTGGTGGTATAAACACCGAAACTATACCGATGAATATTCCTAATCAATTATTGTTTTGTTCATCTGCTAGTAGTACGGATTCTGCATTTTATACATTATATAAAGAGTGGGCAAAGTTAATGTTTGCAGGAAGTAAAGACCATTTTGTAGCTGACTTAAATTGTGAGGTTATAATAGGAGCTACATTAAAAGGTAAAAAATTAAATATACCATTGTTATCACAATCTAAAGTTGATGATGAAATAAGGTCAAACTCAGAGAAAGCAAATCGAGAATATTTTAATCGTTTTGATGCTGATGGTGGAAATAAACAACCTATAAAACGTGCAGTAATTATGAAAAATTCATCAGTTAGAAAACCATTATTAATTAATGAAGGAAATATAAAAAGACACATTGCAATTTCATATGATCCAGCACATGATTATGATAATTCAGCGACATCAGTAGGAGAATATATATATGATGAACAAGTTGGATGGAAATTAATAATTCAAAACTGTGTAAGTCTTGTGGATTTAGGGAAAAAGAAAAAAACTCCAATGAGAACGCCAGAACAAATTAAAGAGATAAAACAAATGCTAATAAATTATAACGGAAAAGGCAAGGCTGATTATGAGAATATAGATTGTTTACTAGTTGATGCTGGTTCAGGAGGTGGTGGTCCGATAATCGCAGATTATTTTATGGACGACTGGGAAGATGAACAAGGAAATAAACATAGGGGATTAATTGATAAAGAAGCCTGTGCTGAACATGTAAATTCTTATCCGAATGCAGTAGGAAAATTAAAATTAGTATCACCTAAAAAATATAAAACAGAAATGTATGATGATTTTGTAGAATTATTAAATTTAGGACTAATTGAATTTACAGATAATTATGATATGAAAGGGTACTTAAGTCTACCACAGGAAGGAAAAGAGATTGAAGAAATTGATGAGGATACGAATGAAAAGAAAAAGGTAAAATCAATAGATTATAAACAATACAATCTATCTTGGGACGAAGAATTGGCATTAAAGCAAATTGATAACGCAAAAGAAGAATTAATTGCAATAAGAAGACAAGGTGATGATATAAATTATAAATATGAACTGCCTCCTGATAAAAAGAGTAAAATGCATGATGATAGAGCTTACACAATGGTAATGTTAGCTTGGCATTTAAAAAACCTTAGACGTGACGGAATAGTTAATAAGCAAGCACCACAAGTTGATTGGTCAACAGCACCAACATTTGTTTCATCAGTAAATTTCAATTCTATATAATTAAAGCAAGAAAGGAGGAATCCGATTGACAAAAAAACAATCTACAGAAATCCCAATCCCTCAACTACAAAAGATAGATTTAACTATACCAGTTCTATCAGAAGGCGAAACAAAACAAGTGTCTAATATCGGTGGGAATTACATCTTATCAGATATAGAAACATCTACTACTAAAGATTATTTTGATCCAAACTACATACAACAAGCTACATATGATGCACAAAGATTAAGTAATATTTATAGTACTGTATTAGATAAAAATACATCATCTTATGTTACAACTATGGACGAATTATCCTCATTAGCACAGAACACTCAAACTAGTATAGATAAAATAAAGAAAATAAACGGAATAGTTAAATATTACATAAACAAAGAAGATTTAATTGGTAGAGTGGTTGAAACTATAGAAAATAATATAAACATAAATTACAAAATTGATTATCCATCTCCTAGCAGTAAAAAAGGTACTAAACTAAAAAAAGAACAAAAAATGGAAGACGAATTAAAAGTAGTAATAGAAAAGTTTAATAAACAAATTAATATACCTAAGTTAATAGCCGATAATGCAGTTATTACATATACAGAAGGTAATTTTATATTCTATTTAATGGGTGATAGTGAAAATGGTTATTCTATAGTAAATTATCCAATGGATATTACTGAAATCACACCAATGAGAATTGATGACGACCCAGTAGTGTCTTTTAATGTTACTGAATTATCATCAAGGTTACAAGAGAGTAGAACAAAATATGGAAGATTAAAAACAAATAAACTTATTGATATTGAAAAAACAATAGAAGACGAAGTTAAAAAATGTTATCCTACTGAAATATATGACGCTTATAAAGGGAAAGACCAATATGCTTTATTAAATCCACAAAAAATAGGATTAAATAGGATAAATAATTTAAAAGGGCTATATGGATTAACACCTATATTTAAAGCACTACAACCTCAATTAATGTTGGAAACGGTTGATAAAAGTGACCAAAAAGTATTAATTCAAAAGACTAAAAAGATTTATTTGCAATTAACTGAAAAAGAATTAATGGAAAAGCCAAATGCCATTAATATGATAGGTCATGCACATGTGAGTTTACTTGAAGCTATGTCAAAAGATACTATTATATATACTGCTGACCCACAAGTACAAGATTTAAAATTGATTGAACCTAAAACTGAGTTGACTGATGAAAAAACTAAATCAGGTTATAAGTTAAGAATATTAGAAGCATTAGGAATATCATTTATTAGTTCAGAAGGTTCTAAATCTATAACAACTACTAAAATAAACTATGACGAACTATTAAAAATGGTTAATAGAATAACTAAGAGTTTAGAACCAATCCTTAATAAATACTATCAGTTGGTATGTGAAGAAAATGGTTTTCCTTTGGAATATTCACCTACTATAACTATTGAATCTACTAAGTTGCTGGATTTAGAAACATTATTAAGGTTAGTAGAAACTATGTACTCAAAAATTGGATTAAGCTACGATACTATTTTGACAATGCTAGGATTAAATCCTGAAATTGAAATTAATAAACGTGTAAAAGAAAATAAAGTAACAATAGATGGCGTAGAAATGACTACTGATGATATTATGAGTCCTCATATAACATCTTTCACAACATCGGGAAAAGACGGAGACACGGTAACACATAATAATCTAGATTCTAATACCAATAAGAATAATAGTAAAAAAAATGAAAATATAGATAAGCAAGAATCAGATCAATCACGAAAAGAAGCATTAAAAGTATGATTTGAAAGGTGGTGATATAGATTGGACGAAGATAAAATAATTTTATATAGTAATAACAAAATAGAAATATCAGAATCTCAAGATGATTCATATATGAATGTAAAATTCATTATATGTAATTTTGATCCCAATAGAAATAATGTAATGTTAAATAGAGATACTATAGAAAATTGGTTAAATACTTTAGTAATGAAGCCACTAGTTGGATTAATAAAACCAAATAAGGATGATGAGTTGGATTTTACTTCACATCAAGCAAAAAAAGTTTATGAGTTAATTAATGGACAACTTCAAGAAAAATTAAAGTTTGGAACTGATGCCTTTGGAGTATTTGATACTGTTCAAATTGAAACTATTGATGAGGTAGAATATATTACAGCTAATTGTAGAGTTTGGCGTAGGTTTGAAAATTGTTGCAAAATAATACAAGATAGATTTGATAGTGATGAACCATTAAATACATCTTGGGAAATATCAATTGTAAATAGTAATATAAATGCAATAGGTGGAAAACAAGTTAAAGTTATTAACGATGGTATTTTTATAGGACATGCGTTGCTTTCTAAATATACAAGTCCTGCATATGATTGTAGTGGTATGTTAGAAGTTGCCGAAGAAACACAACAAGAAGACGAATTTGCAGAAGCATTTATAAACGATTTAAGTGAAATCAATAGTTTTGAACAAATATCAGAGAACCAAGAAAACATAGAAACAAGCATTCAGTCTGATGAAAAATCAGTTGAAAATAAATTAAACGAAAACATAGAAGAAAAAGGAGGAATTGTCGATATGGCAGAAAATAAAAACAAAACAGAAGTGTCATCTATAACAACAAATGATTTATATGATAAATTAAGAGTTGCTATTAATTCAATAGACACAAACAAATGGATTTGCATATCAAGAGTATATCCGTATGAATTTAGAGCAGTAGGGTATGATTGGAATGCAGAGAGCGAAGATGACTTTATAGAATATGCTTACACTGTTAATTCAGATGAAAGTATATCTATTACAAGCCAAACACCAGTTAAAATGACTTTTGTTCCATCAGTTCAAATTGATGAACAAATTCAAGAAATTCAAGCACAATTAAATGGTGTTAATGATGAATTATCAACTAAGAACGAGGAACTTTCTACAAAAATAGATGAAATTGTGAAACTTGGTGAGACAATTACAAGTCAACAAGAAACTATTGCAGAAAAAGAAAAGGCTATAGCTGAATTAGAACCACTTAGAATTGAAAAGGCTGAAGCTGATGCAAAGAAATTAGAAGCCGAAATTGCAGAAAAAAAAGAAAACTTAAAGAAAATGGCTTTATCTAGTAAATATTTTACAGAAGAAGATATTGAGAATTCAGAAGCAATTAAAGAAGCAATTTCAAATTTAGACGAAAAACAAATTAAATGTCTAATAGCTGAAAGAGTTGTTGAACAAGCTTCAAAAGTAGAAATAACTACTAAAGAAGAAAAAGCAGAAGTTGAAACAAGTGAAAAAGAAGTAGAAGTTTCTACTGATTTAAACGCAAATACAAACTATAAGTATGAAAATTCAAGTTCTGCATTATTAAATTATGCTAGAAGAAATATTAAAAGATAATTAATTTAAATTAATTAAATAATAAATTAAAATAATAAAAGAAAGAAGGAATATTAATATGTATAGAAGATTACAAGTAAACTCAGGAAAAGTATTTAATGCTCAAAACACAGTAAAGGTTGATATGAAAAGGGGGACATTCGTAAACGAGAGTTATGATGCCACTAATAAAATCACAACATTGATAAAAGCAGTTGCAGACGCAAATGTTGTAGGAATTTTAACAAGAGATGTAGTTGTTGATGTAGATGTAGCAATGGGTATGCCAGTTTCAGATTATTCTACTTCTCAAGATCTTGTTTTAACAGGTGCATACGCTGGAGTTGAAACAATTCAAAAAGGAGAAAGATATGCAACAGAATTATTTGCTTCTGCATTAGTTGATGCTGATGTGGTTGAAGGTTCTTTATTAACTGTTGTAAATGGAGAATTAGCAAAAGGAACTACTGGTTCTGCTTTTTATAGCCTTGGTTGGATTTATGACAATGGACACAAATTATTAGGATTTAGATTAGTTTAATAAAAAAATAATAAAAGAAAGAAGGAATATTAATTATGATAAACAGAAACATAGAATTAAGCGAAGAAGAAGTAGTAAAAAGATTTAAAAGTGGAGAAGCATATCAATGGGCTAAAAATGTATATTCTAAAAATGTATTAAGAGAAAAGGATATAGTATTATCAGAAGACGAAGAAGCATTTTCACAAGTAGTTAATACAATGGTAAATGATGCTTGGAAATATGGTAAAACAGAAGCTAGAGAAAGTATTGCACAAATAGTTGTAGATATAATTGAACCAATTATATTTGAAGTACCAAATGAAGTATTAACTCAATTCTTAACAGATAAGGGTTCTTATGGCGAATTTGATATGGTTAGAATTAGAAAATCACCAAAGAATACATTAGTTGCAAGACAAGTTGCTAACAGAACAGGTAACGTAGATAAATCTTACCTAGATGTAGCAGAAGGAAACACAATGGAAACAGTTTTACAAATCGAAACTGAAATCCCAATGTCTAATTTAAGAAGAGACGGTGCAGTTGGAGTAGCAACTTTAGCTATGTATGCTATTGAAGAATTTGACAAACAAAAATTTAAAGCAATATTAAGCTATGTAGATAAATTAATCACTGGTGGAACTCAAGTATTTGGTGTTACTGGTGCATGGACTGCTGGTGCTACTCAAAGCTTAACTGATTATACATATGATAATGCAGTTACAGGTAAAGAACCATTAATTGTTGGATTATCTAACAGAATAAGAGAAATGTGCAGAGCCATCGGTGCTGATTTCTATTCTGAAACAATGAAAGGAACATTAAATGATTTATCATTACTACAAGTATTAAATGGTTGTAAGTTAGTTCCAGTATTAAAAGGTAAGAAAACAGGAGACGATCAAACATTATTACCAGAAAATAGAGTATTTGGTTTTTCAGGAACAATTGGAGAAATGTATACAAAAGGACAAATGTTTACTAGAACTACTGAAGAAAACAATGGTGAAAAGATTTCATTCAAATTCTCTGGAGTTGAATTTGGAATTTGTGTAACTGATACTCAATACATTTCAAAAATAACTATTTCTTAGTTATAACATTAGGGTGTGTATTAATTTACATGCCCTTTCTTAATAAAATAAATAATATAAAATTCAAGGAGAGATAATTATGGAAATGATAAAAGAAATAGACTATGTGGATGTATACCACGATTATGATTATAAAACATTTATAGCAAGTGAAAATCCTTTAGACGCAGGATATGAATTACCTCCTAAGATTGATGGAGAACCATATTATGTATCTGTACTATGGAAAGATATTATGAAAGCTAATATGAAATCAGAAAACTTCAAGAATCAAGCTATTAGATTCTCACCAAATATTGAAGACCAAGCCTATAAACAATTAAGAATAGACGTTAATAAAGACAAAAACTCTTATTCAAGAGATGAAATAGAAAGAATGATCCTACAACCTAATGACACAATATTAACAAAGATAACTCAAATAGATAAAATGTCAACAATAGACTCTTTCTTATCATTATTAGTTTATTTGAAAAATACTAACAAATATCTTATTGCCGAAAAAGTGGAATTATATATAAGAGCAAGAAAAGAAGAAATTGCTGAAGGTATAAGAAAATCAGAATTAGAAGTTGACGCAACTGAAAATATCGAATTAGCAGTAGCTCCAAATGAAGAAAATGTTGAAGATATTCAAGAACCTATTGTAACAAAAACAACAACTAAGAAAACTACTACAACTAAGAAATAATAAGGGAGATATATAAATCTTCCTTTAATGAATTATAGAAAGGAATGATTAATATTGACGCCTTATTCAGAAGTAATAGATAGATTTGAACGTAAAATAAAAGAATACAAAGATTTCTTTTGTTATGAAAATGTTACAGAAGAAGAATTTATAGAAATTACAAATAGAAGAGAAATGGGTTTATTAGAAGATGCAGTAAGTGACTTGCAATTAGTTGTTTCCATCTCTCAAAATGTAGATTTTTTAGATAAAAATGATGATTTAGAAACATTTAATTTTGAGTTAGTTCCATTGGAAAAGGATTTAATTAGTGATTGTATGGTTATTAAAATGTTTGATGAAGGAATAGTCAGGTTGAAAAAATATCAAGAATACTTTGGAGATGATATTAAAATGCCCAATTCTAATACAGAAAGGACTACCTATTTAAAAGTTGCTGAATATAGACAAATACAATTTGATAAAAAAGTTGTTAGCTATAACAGTAAGAATAGAAAAACTGGTGGTCATTTATTGGCATATTGATATGAATAAAGAAGATTTAAAATATTATAGAACTATAAACAAAGTTTCTAATAATCAAACAAGCAAAGAATCACTCATTTCTGGAATTACACAAGACTATAATAACGCTAGAGAACATGCAATATATAGATTTGATGTATTAATAAATTCAATCGATGCAAAAGATGTATTTATAAATAACTTAGAAGCTCCAATCAAAGGAGTAATTGACATATCAAGAAAACAAACTGCTGATACTGAAATGGAAGAAAAATTGCAAGTATATCCTAATCAGATTAAACGTGGAGACTATGTTAAATTCAAAGTCAATGAAACTGATACACTAAGAACTTATCTTATTAAATCCAAGATAGATAAAAAACATGGATATGATGAAGGTATCTTTGAAGAGTGTAATTATGATTTGAAATTCATAGTTGATAACACTTTATATACTATTCCCACAATTGTGACGAATAATACGAAATATACATTGGGAATAAAAAGTATTGGTGGAAGTTCAATAATTGAGGGAGATGGAATGTTTGGATTAGTACTCTCAAATAATGATATATCAAAACTGATAAAAATAGATCAAAGATTCATAGTAAATGGTCAGGCTTGGAAAGCAACACAAACGGATAGGGTTACTACTAAAGGCGTATTAGCTGTATTACTTGGAGAAACAGCCATAAATTATGAAATAGATGATATGGTTTTAGGTATAGCGGACTATAAAACTGTAATTCCACATACATATACATATAATGTCCCCACTACATTTGAAGTAACTAAGGGAACATCGGCAAATTTAGTATATTCTATTAAAGATGAATTAGGTTCTGAGATTGATTATAGTGGAGTTATGGTTACAAGTAATAGTCCCTTAGCAACTATTACTAATACAAATGGAGTTATTTCAATAAGTGGAGTAAATATAGGTTTAGGTAGTATGAAACTACAAGTTACATTAGATAGAGTTTTAAAAGAATTTGATATTGCATTTGAAGTTAAAACAGATGTAATTGTTCCTGTAATATCATATTCGTGTGAATGGTCAACAGGAAAAGTATCTAATGGCGTTAGCTTGAAAACTTATATGTCAAGTACTGCAAATTGCAAAGAAACCATTAATGGTGTCGCTGATTCAACATTGATAGTAAATTATTCATTAGATTCTATTGGAAGTTCTTTAGTAGCGACAGGGTCAGTAACAATCACTAGAAAATCTAATGTTGACTTCTTAGTTAAAAATGTTAGTGTAAGCACATCAAAAAGTTTCATAATAACATTTACTAATAGTGTAGATAATTCAATAATTTCTACTCAAACTGTTAGTCTTAGTGGCATGTAATAAAATAAATTAATGCATAAATAATGAGTTGATAAAACAGAACTTTTATTGGGTTTTTAAGTTTTGAGAATGTGGCTATAGGCTAGGTGTAGAAAATTAAAATTAATTAAAATGATGGAGGTGATAGTAAATAATTATGAGTTTAGATAGTTTTAAGGTATTTAAAGATTACATAAGAAAAATGGTTCTTGAGGATAGTGAATTACAAAAACTCATTTACTATCCTTACTCAGATGCACTTGATAGAGCTGATTTAGAAAATCCCTACGATATATTTTCAGAAGATACTGCAACAAATAGTAGTAATGGTGTGCATGGAGTCTTATTGTTTAAAAGGCAAGCAGATATTATCATGAACGCAGAAATGCCATTGGTTCTAATATCTTTTGAAACAACAAAGAGAAGTAAATATATATCAAATGTTTATATTATATGTAAAATAATATGCAAAGGAACAAATATTCAAGAATTAAATGATGGTAGTAGTAGGATTTATAGTATTAAAAGAAAAATTAATGATAATCTTGAAACAGCTAATATAAATAATATTGGGGAATTTACTGAGAACTCTTTTCAAGAACTTTCCATTAACAGTGAAAATGATGCCATGTTGTTGATGTATAAAGGGTTCGGAACTAATGCAGAAATATCATCGAATAAAAATTATCAACTTAGAAAGTATGGTAAAACATTATGATTACTGAAATAAATGATTTAGATAATTATTTTATGAGACCACAATTTATTGAAGGTATGGGTAATATATATCCTATTAGTATTTTTGACCATGACGTATTTTCTAAGTTAGCAGGCAAATATATCACACAAGGTATTACTACATTGCATAATTTATATAAGGTTAATAAAAAAACTAACGTGTTAGATTACTTTGTAAGCACATCGTTAAAAATGGATAAGGAAATTGAATATTTAAATAATATAAAACAATATACTCCTATTAATGAAGATGAACAGTCTAAATATAATGAGTTAATGCAATTGCTTAACTTATATAATAGTGGACAGGTAATGACCTATTCAATATATGAATTAGAACAACTATTTTCTTTATTATTTAAAAAACAAGTAATGTTTAAATGTTTAAGTCAAGAAGAATTAAATTATGTTTTTCAAATAGAAAATGATGGTTTATATATTACTAGAGATAATTTTAAAGAATTGCGTGGTATTGTAATGTGGCAAAATCTTCTTTATGAAATGCCTACATCAAAAGATAAACGAATTAATGAAGAAATTCAAAGAACAATTAAATCTCAAACTAAAGATAATAAAGGTGGAGATTTATGTGCAATGTTATCAGTTGTAGGTTCTGAAAGAGGATTATCAGATGAAGAAATATTTAAATATACATATTATAGATTACGATTTGATTATGAAATTATAACTAGAAAAAATTATAATATATTTATGTTTATGTTAAGAAGCCAAGGATGTAATGATGCTAAAATAATAGAACTTAGCGAACAGGTGAACCTTAGATTTAATCCTTATGACATGATAGTTGGTGATTTTAAAGTTAATTCGCTAGATAAAATATTGCAACAAAAATAATAAAGATATTTATTTGGGAAACCAAATTAATAAATAAATTAAATGAAAAAATTAAAAGGAGGAATAATAACAATGAGTAAAATAATAGAAGACTCTTTAATGAAAGACGTTGTTGAATTTAAAATTGGTCGAGTATTTTTATATGACGCTAAGACTAAAATAGAATATGCTACAGCAACGGTAAAAACTTCAGAAATGAATGCAAAAGCAGACCAAATAGAGGTAAAATCAGGTACGGATAACGATATAACATATATTATCGATAAACCTAAAACAGTAGTATTTACAATAGAAGACGTTATTCAAGATCAAAACTTATTTGCATTAAAAATGGGTGATGGTATGAAGGACGCTGACGCTACGGTAGACGGATTTCATATGCCAGAATTATACGCAGTTGAATTATCAGGTGCAGATAAGATTGTAACCTTATCAGAAGAACCAAAATTAGGGGAAGAAGTTACTTTTACTAATCCAATAACAGGAAATCAAATTGATTCTGTAAATGTAACTCAAGATACAGTAAATAAAAAAGTATTTAAAATAGTAGACGCTAGTATTGCAGTAGGAGATAATATTCAAGTTGGTGGATTTAAGTTCATAGGAAAACTTGGAGATAAGTATTTCAATCTAACATCATCTAGTTCAGTGCCAGAATTATTTGCAGTAGTAGAAATTCCATTAGTAAAACCTGATATGAGTGCATTATGCGATAAATTATATATATTGCCTCGTTGTAAACTAAGTGCAACTACTGATTCAAAAAATGAGTCCGATCCAAAAGAAGTAGATGCTAAACATGAATTAACAGTAATGAAACCAGTAGGTGCTAAATACTTAGGAACTGTATATTATAAATTCCCAAATTCAGTTGCAGATCCAACTCCAATTACTGATTTAACAGGCATATCTACTTTAGCTGGTAAAATTGATTTAACATTCACAGCACCAGCAGATGCAGATAATATAGAAGTACAATATAAGTTATCAACAGATTTAAATTGGGTTGAAACAAATATAGGAGGAACTACAGGTGTAAGAGTTGCTACGGCTGTATCTGAAACCGACATTTCTAAAACAATATTAGGATTATCATCGGGTACATATGACGTAAGACTAGTTGTTGACGGTGGATTATATGAAGGAATAAGTAATTCAGTAACTTCAATTGTAGTAGCATAATAAAATTAAAATTAAACAATGAATAAATAGACATCTTTCTAGGTGTCTATCCTTGATTGTTTAAAAACAAATTATAAATAATCAATTTTACAATAATACCTAAATATGGTATTATTGTAATGTAGGATAAATAAGGAAGTCATGAGCCTTATTGAAAAGGAGTATTCCGAACTCCCTTCCTATATTACATATAAATCGGAAAATAAATTCAACGGAGGAATTAGTGATGGAAGAAAGGGAATATCAACAAATTATTGAACAATGGGAACTAGAACATAATGAATTAATTGAAAGTGGAACGTGTAGAAAGATATTTTTAGATGTATTACCTAAATCAAATCACAATGGTGGAAGTATAGATTGGAAAAATAGCAACGACTATAAAGTATATTTTATAGATAAAAATGTTGCAGGTTATGTAATGATAATAAATTATAGAAGTATTGGACAAGAACTACAAATATCTTATCTACAAGATATATATAAAATAAATACAGGAGATTTTACACAATGTAAATTAGGGAATATAGTTGGTACAAAAACAAGTAATTTTAAATATAAAATTGGGCAAATAATAAAAGATAATAAAAGAGATATAACAATAACCGATTATAAAAATGAAAAAGGAAAAAGTAAACTTTATAAATACAAATGCAATACGTGTGGATTTGATTGTGGAGAACATTATTCAATAAGAGATAAGGAATATAAAGATGAATTTTGGATACCAGAACATAATCTACTTAGTCGAGATACAGGTTGTGCTTGTTGTAATAGTACAATTATAGTAAAAGATATAAATAGCATATCTAAAACAAATCCAGAAATGGCGAAGTTCTTTTTAAATATTGAAGATACTTATATTCATAGTGAATGTAGCAATAGAAAAGTATATGTAAAATGTAAAGAATGTGGGAAAATAAAGAAGAAAAAAGTTTCTGTAAATTCTTTTGTTTCAAATGAAAGTATTGGTTGTGAATATTGTGGCGATGGGAAAAGTTACGCTGAAAAATTCATGTTTAATATTTTAACTCAATTAAATATAGAATTTATTCCAGAGTATTCTCCGGATTGGATAGGCAAAAGAAGATATGATTTTTACATTCCATCAATGAATTTAATTATAGAGATGGATGGTGGTTGGCATGAAAATGACAACAAAATGAGTGGACAAAGTTCTAAGGAGTCAAAAGCAATTGATGATTATAAAGAAGAAATGGCTATGTTACATGGAATAAAGAAACCAATTAGGATTAATTGTTATTTTAGAATTAGAAAATATGAAAATATAAAGAATAATATACTAAATAGCGATTTAAATTATTATTTTGATTTAAATAAAGTTGATTTTAAGAAAGCTGATGAACAATCTCATAAGCCAATAGTAAAAGAAGCTTGTGAATTATGGAATAGTGGGATTAGAAGTACAGGGGAAATAGGTAAGATTTTAAAAATATCAAGTTCATGTGCACTTAGTTATTTGAAGAAAGGTAAAAATCTCGATTGGTGCGATTATACTGTAGAAGATAGTGAAAAATTCAAAATAGAACATATTAGAAAAGTCACAAAAAACAATTGTAAACCAGTTGAAATATTTAAAGATAATATAAGTCAAGGAATATTTCCATCAGCACAAGAATTAGATGAAAAAAGTGAAGAATTATTTGGAGCAAAGCTAAACTTTTGTAAAATATCAGCAGTATGCCGAGGTAAAAAGCCACAATATAAAGGATATACTTTTAAATTTGTAGCCTAATAACTTAAACCAAGCAATAGAAAATTAAATAACTAAACACAAAACAACCTAAGGCATCTTATTAATTAAGGTGTCTTTTATTATACCTAAAATGAAATACATTAATAATATAAAGGAAGTGACAATACATGGCAGATTTTAATAGTCTAGAAGCATTCTATTCTCAATTACAAACGAATGTAGGAGAAATATTAAGAGATGAAGCAGAAAAAATAAAAGGAATTATACAAGACTATGTTATAACTGTTATCTATAGTTCATATTCTCCTCAAGTCTACTCTAGAACGTCAGAATTGTTAAATTCGATTATAATTGATTATAAAATAGTAGGAAATGAATATATAGCAGAAATAAAACTTGATCCAAGTGCTATGCAATCTCCTTCAAACTCAGAAAATAAAAATCCTTTACCAATTACAGATATTGCAGAGATGTTTGCAGAAGGTCTAGGGTATAAAAGAGGTGGAAAAGAAATGGATATGATTGGAGATACTTATGAAAATTATGTGGTAACTGGAGATGCAATTAAAGATATTATTAGTATGCTAAAATCAAAAGGATATGATTTTTCATAAAACGATAACAACATAAATTGTTCATTTTAAAGGAATATAATTATTAAAACAAATTAATATAAATATGTATTGACTTTATAAAGCGATGGTATTATAGTATAAATATACCAATTAACAAATTAATATATAAAGTCAATACATAATTTTCAAAGACGTATATTTTAATGGTGATTCCAACACCAAAATTTATTTAGAATACATGCAATGAGTAATTTATGACTAAGGGTAGCTCCCTTAGTCGGATTATTCTAACTAAATAAACAGTAGAAATACGATTAAAGTATATGCAGAAACGCATGTATTAAGAATAAATTAAAATAAAAAGGAGTTGTTTTGAATGGAACAAAACAAAATTATCAAATTATTTACAGAAGGAAAAGTACAAGTAAAGGAGCGAGAATTTACAAAAGTATTAGGTGGATTTTCTGAGTCGAGTCCAATTATTACTGATAGACAAATTGCAGAATTATTAGAATATGCAAAAGGAGCTAGAAGTGTAAGGCAAAGATTGTCCGATAATTTACAACATTTTGAATTTGGAGTTGATATTTTAGATTTAAAATCTAGTGTCCCACAGCAGGACACTACAAAGGAAGCATTGAAAACACTAGGTTATACAGATCAAGCTATTAATTTAGCTAAAAATATTTATGTATTTTCTGAAGCAGGATTTTTATTATTTTTAAAATTTGCAGAAGGAGATAAAGCAGTAGAGTTATATAAAGATTTCATTGAAGATTATTTTAAAATTAAGGCAGAGAACATTGTTATGGAAAAGACTTTACAAGAAAGTAAAGAATCTTTTATAGAAGAAAGAAAATATATATTAGGTAGTGTAATAATGGAATCTGATACTTCTAAGAAATTAGTATTATTAGAAAGAGATAAAAAATTAGAAGAACAAATTAAACAAATAGATATAACTTTAGCAAAAGAACAATTAATGGAACAAGTACAAGATAGTTTAGCTATCGCAGATAGATTTACTAACTCAAATAAGTTATATGACGTAGGTGAATTTAGTAAGATATTAAATATTCCAAAGTTTGGACGTAATAAATTATTTGAATGGATGAGAGATAATAAAATATTAAGAGCAAATAATGAACCTTATCAAAATCAAGTAGACATGAACCATTTTAAGGTTATACCAATAGAAGGAAACAGATTTGCTGATTCAAAAACACTAATAAAATCACAAGGCATTTCTTACATAATTAAAAAGTTGATTAAAGATGGTAAAATACAATCTAAATCTTATGAAGATATTATAAAGAATATAGATGAGAACTTGAAAGTTGCTAATTAAAAATAAATTAATATATAAATAGGAGTAGTGATAAATAATGAATAATCAAAAATGGGATAAAGAATATCCAACACAATATTTAAAAGAAGTTGACTTTTTAACTGAAAAGGGATTTAGATGGGCTTTTGTTAAAACTAATGATTTTGGTGTAAGAATTTATAAGTATACAAAGTCAAAGGAATTGTTTAAAGCATTAAGTGAATTTTATAACTAAATTAAAATGATTAAGACAAGTTAGAGATAGTTTTATAGCTATCTCTTTTTGTTGTGCAAAAATAATTGATTGATAGGAGAAGCGATAAATATGGAGAAAATAAATAAAAAGCAATTAATGGACATTTTAGGTGTTAAAGATCGAGCATTAACCGTTATAGAACAAAGAAATACATTAGAATCAAGACTAGATGAAAAAGGATATAAATTGATTAATAAAACAAAAGAAGGCAGAAGTAATACATATGAAATAGAGAAGATAAATGATAGTAAGAAATTATTAAATGATATCTCAAAAATTATGTTTGGAACTAAAAATGATTACTCTTTTGGTGACTATTTTATGTATAGATTATTTAATATTAATAAACCAATTACAAAAGAAATGTTATCTAAATGGTGTAAAGTTAATAGAAAAACAATAACTAGGTGGGATGAAAAAATGTTAATGAATAATATATTATCAAAAGATGGTTATTTTTATATTGCTATGGAATTTGATAATGATAAGAAACCTACATACAGAATAACATGCAAAGAAGAATATTCTTCTTATATTAAATGTAGTAGATTCGCAAATAAGAAACAGGAAATAGCACAAAAATATAAAAAAGATGAAATTGATTATGATACTATGCAAATGCTAATGGATAGTGTTACTGCATATGCTCAAACTATTGAAGATAAATTCGTATATAGAGTTAGTAAGTTTCAATTGCAAAAGGAAAATCAACTATTTAAAGATATTTATAAATTAATTACTGATACATATGAATCTAAGAAGTTTAATGAATATTATATTGATTGGCTTGAAAGTGTTAAAGAAAATTAATACATGCACATTATGCCTCGTATTAATATAACTAGTAAGGTCTATAATGTGCATATATAAAATAAATTAAGAAAAATCATACTTGGATTGTGAGGTACGAACAAGACAAAATTGAGTCCCTTTAGGGACGCCTTAAGGCAGGGCGTATAGATATTAAACATCATTTAGTGAATATATAAGTCTTGTAGCTAACGCTACGCTTTCTTCCACCTAACGGTGTCAGATAAATTTATTTTCTAACTCCGTAAACTTTACCTTTTTTAAAATATAAAGGTGAAAATTATAAATAATTTCAACAAAATATGTAAGACTAGAATTAACTTCTAGTCTTTTTGTTTATCTTCACTATTAAGGAATTCAGCAGTGTCTTTTAATTTTTCTAATTCATTATCTGTTAGTTTGCCAAGTCCACCATTTTCATAAATGTGTTGTATATCATCTAAAAATTTTATAAATCGTGCATTATCTTTGTCTGAATAGTGTTTTAGAAAACGATGAAAGGCGTCATAAAATTTTTCAACTTTTAAATTAGTTGTAAAATAATCATATCCTTTGTATTTTTCAAAAATTTGTATTACAGATGGTTCAAAATTCAAATTTGTAAAAAGTCCGTCTAATAAATTATCAATAAAGTTTGAAATTAGTTTATCAAGTTCTAATTCAGAATCGAATCTTTTGTGATACTCTGATGAAATTTTTCTAACTTCTTCGATTTCATCAGGACTCATTCCCTCCATAGGGTCTTCGAACTTATTTGGTTCAAGGTATGTTATAATTCTTTCTTGCATTGTATTTAAGTCTACACCTTTTGTAACTACTAAATTTTGTGGAACAGGTATATTTTTTATTGATTGTTCAATTACACTAGATGGATATTTTATTGGGAAATTATAGTTAGTTTCAAATAAAGATTCAAAAGAAACTCTAAAGAAACTGCACAGAGCATCAATATGATTTTTTGGAAGACTTTCAAAAGTGTCGTTGCAATATCTCCCTATTGTATTCCTATTAATTCCTGTTCCCTCTGATAATTCTTTTTGAGTAATATTATAAAAGGTCATATATGTGTTTAATCTTGATTTCATATTACATTCACCTCTTAATTAATTATATACTATATCAAGAAATGTTTCAATAATGATATTTAGAAGTTTAAATAAAAAACATAAAAGTTTTTAAAAAGGTATTGCAATGTTTCTAAAGTGGTATTATAATGAACATATGGTAAACAAAACAAACATTACCAAATAAAAATAAGGCGATAACTAAATAAGCTACCACCAAAATACCTCGCAAGTATTATTGTAGCATAGTTATTCCTGAAAAATCAAGGGAGATGTGTTAAATGGGACAAGTATTAACAACTGAAAATGTAATGGAAATGAATTGTACAAAGGAGTTATTTATTCAATATGGTCGTTTTTGTGAAAGACATGGGATTAAAAATTATAGTGATATAAATAATTATGAAGATTATTTAAATTGTAATGCAACTAATTGGGAGAAATATATTGATCTAAATAAACAAGGTAAGAAGTGTTATATAAAAATTATTATCAAACAACAAATAATTAATTTTATTGAAAAACTAATTTCTAATGAATATAAGGTGATTTTAATAGATGGTAAAAGTCCAATTCTAATAGATGATGATTTAGAATATTATTTATACGAGTTATTAGATGATATATTGTATATAACAAGACAAGGTGACGAATTGAAGGTCATACATAATGATAAAACTAAAATAAAATTAACAGGCTATAAAGATATGAGTGGTGTAGAAATTTTTGCTAGACAATATCTTGATACTTGTCAGTATGGGGATTTAATTGTAAAGGACTCATTAGAACAAGTTGAATTTAGAGATGATAATTTTAGGCATACAAAGGATCTTTACAATAGATGCAAGGATATAACTAATATAAGAACAGTTTCAGAAGATAATGAACATTATAGCATGAATTGGGATTGTATTATCGTTGGATATAGAAAAGATAATAATTATATAGAACAAATTTGGCAAAGATGCTAAATAAACAATTAAAATTAAATATTGCAAGAAGTATAAACTATGGTATACTGGATATAATAATAGAAAAAGGACGAATTGCAGTTCGCCCATAGATTCTAAGTCTTATGCTCTTGCGTTAGGTTTCCGTGTTCTACTTCAGAAAACCTAAAATGAGAGCTATTATTATGTCTTTACTTATACCGTTCTCATTAGCATAAATAATTAGTTTGATGGTTATAGCGAATAAAATTACCTTTATAAGACTTTCAATTATGTACCCCATATTCATTTAAAAAACACCTCCTTTTAAGTATTTTGCCATAAAAACACTTATTAATAATTTATATGGTAAAATACTTAAAAGAATTAGGTAGAACATTATTAGGGGACACAAGACTAATATTATATAGTTCAAAATTTATAGTTTTAATAAAATGTAAATCCCTTTATTTATATTTTAACTTTCTCTATACAATACAGTGATTATATTATACCATAAATGTATAAAAATGGATATGAAATTGAAAATAAAATTGATTATAATTTGCTCGTAAGAGTGTTATAATATATAGTAGGAAGAAATAAATATAATAAGTAGTCGACGATTTGTTATATTGAATGGGTTAGCTCCAATTAACCTTTCTTCCTTTTTTATTTAATATTGGAGAAATAAATTATATTGGAGGAATTTAAGAATGGAAGGAAATAGACAATTAAATCAAGAAGAATATATGGAGATTATTGAAAAATTTAAGGAAAATAATAGAGAAGATTATGAGAGTGGTAAATGTAAAAAGATATTTTTGGAATGTTTGCCTAGATGGGGAAAAGGTGGAAAAGCAAAAGAAGGTAGTATAAATTGGATTGAATCAGTGAATAAAAATTATTATATATTTTTTATATATGGTGTTCATGAGGATTATATAAGATTAATAGATTATTCATATGATAAACAATTAAAAATAACAATTGAATATTATGGTGAAAACTTAAGTTTAAATGCAGGGAGCATTAATAATTGTCAAATAGGCAAACTATTCAATATAAGGAATAAAGAATATTTATATAATAGAGGTGATATTGTCAAAGGAAAGCATTCAAATTTATTGATATTAGAACAATTAATTATTAAATCAAACTATAGTTATAAAGTTAAAGGATATAAATATAAATGTTTGTCATGTGGAGATATAGATGAAATTTCTCAAAGAGATATTCTACGTGGAGTAGGTTGTGAAATTTGTTGTCCAAATTCTCAAAAAGTCGTAAAAGAGATAAATTCTATATGGAAAACGAACCTAGAACTAGTTAAATACTTTGTAAACGAAGAAGATACTTGGAAATACACAATTGGTAGCCATAAAAAAGTGTGGTTTAAGTGTTTGGACTGTTATTATAGAAAAGAAATGACTATTGATAATTTTGTAAGGAACGGATTTTCATGTAATAAATGTGGGGATGGTATTTCAGTGCCAAATAAAATAATGTTTAATGTGTTAGAACAACTAAATGTTCAATTTGAAGCAGAAAAGAAAGTAGAATGGTGTAAATTTTTATATAAAAATAAACGAAGACAAGGTTATTATGATTTCTATTTTGAGCAAGATGGCAAAAAATACATTATAGAAATGGATGGGGGTCTAGGTCATGGTAAGGGGAATTTTAAGAATAATATGACTGCTAAAGAATCACAATTTATTGATGATGAAAAAGATAGATTAGCTATTGAACATGGAATTGAAGTAATTAGAGTTGACTGTGACCATCGTATGTACTATGGATTTGATTATATAAAAAATAATATATTATCTAATGTTAATATAAATAATTTGTTTTTATTAGCCAATATTGATTGGAGTAAGGTTTTGAAATTTGTTTCGTCAAGTAGAATCAAAGAAGCTTGTGATTTATGGAATATCGGTATTCATAGTACAACTGAAATTTCCAAAATTATGAAGATGAGCAGAACAACAATTTGCACGTATTTAAAAATAGGATTTGAACTGAAAATAACAGATTATACTGTGGAAATTTCAAAAAATATTAATAATAATAATACTATAGAAAGAAATAAACAAAAGTTAAGTACTAAAATAATTTGTATAGAAAATGGTATTATATTTAATTCCATTTCTGAATGTGAATTAAATAGTTTTAAAATATTTGGAATAAAAATGTTTAATAGTGCTATAACTAAAGTATGTCAAGGGAAACAGCAACATCATCAAGGATATCAATTTAGATACTTAAAAGACCTTACCGAAGAACAAATAAAAGAAATTCAAGAAAATGCAAAATTAAATCAAGCAATATAAAATAATTGGAATTTTTACCTAATATATGGTATATTATACTATGAGGTGATTATTCTATGAAGGGAAAATTATTAAAATTAAAAGGTTTTATAAAAGAACATAAAAAATCGAGTATTATAAGTTTGATTGTAATTGCATTAATATTAGTTGCAAGTTATATAGGATATTTTAATTATGGAATAGGAATGTCAGAGAAACAAAAGACTAATAGAATAAATTTAACATTGTCAACTAAAAATTATAATAAAGCTAGGGATATGACAAATATATACTTCAAAGGAACTGATGCACAATCGTCAGCAATAAATAAACTTTTCGTATCAACAATTGACCTATGTGAACAATCTAATACTGGAAGTTTAGAAGAAGCTATGAATCAATATAAGGCTTTAAAAGATCATATTGATTCATTAAAAATAATTAAAACAGAAATAGTTAATCCTAAATATTCTAGTGGCTATCAAAATATTGAAATAACTGTACAAAATAATGGCAAAGAAAATATAAGTTATGTAAAAATAGGCTTAGATTTCAAAGATAAAAATGGTAATATAATTCAATCAGATTGGACGAATGATGACTCTATTATAAAACCAAATGCAACACAAAAATTAACTAAAATGGTATCTAAAGATATTAAATATGATACAGTGCAATCAGAAATATTAGACTTTAAATAAGACTTAGATAAAATATTCTAAGTCTTTTTATTATGCAGAAATGAAGGAGAGAAATAAAATATGGGAAATTTATTAGAAAAACATCAAAAAAATGCGTATAGATATAAAAATAAAGACCTCATTTTGTATCATCCAAGTGACGAACAATACGAGGAAATCAAACAATTGGTAAAAGATAGTATACAAATAGATAAAGAGATGAACATAAGTGGAGAATTACAATTTAAAAGTGTAAGGTTTATAATAAGGGAAATTACTTCAATTGGACACTCCATAGATGAATACGGTGACAATGAAGTTCAAGAAAAATTAGATAATGGTGATAGAACACTAGTTTTATTATATAGAGAAATTGAAACATTCATTACTGAAATAGTAGATGATATATTCTATGATTATACACAACAAATTAAATTAATGGATAACTTATTAAATATAACAAATAGTAACGATAATTTAGAGAGAATGAAAGTAAAAATGAATAAATTCTTTAAGAAATATAAAATTAATATGCAATTTGAAGATTTTATGAAAATAGCAAATGACCCAAATGCGATACGGGAATTGACCAAAAAATTAAATATAAAAACCAAGTAAAGAAGTGCCAAATAATCGGTACTTCTTTTATTTTTGTGTAAATGAAAGGAGATAAGATTATAAATGGCATATCAAAATTCAATTAGTTTAGGGATAAAATTACAACCCACTAGTGAGATACAAACTGAATTAAAAACTGCAATAGAACAATTAAATAAAAATTCAAGTATAGATTTAAAAATAGATACAACACAGGTCAATAAATCATTAAAGGAATTTAGTAATACATTAGATAATATTAATAATAAATTAAAGAATGGATTTAATTTTCAAGGGGTTTTTAATAATCAAGCAATTGGTGTAGAAGTAGTAACAAATAAATTAAAAGAAGAACAAAAAGCAATTGAACAAACTGAAAATGCTATGAAAACTTTATCTAGTACTAAAATGGGCAATTCTGATTCTAATGGTAATATAACAGAAACATTAAAAACTGTCGAACAATTGCAAATTGGTATTGGTAATACAACTAAATTAACTACTGATTTAGCAACTGGTTTAAAAACTGCTAGTAATACAGAAAATTTTCAAAAATTAGAAAATATAATTGATAATTTACAAAGCAAATTAAGTAAGTCTAGTAATAATAAATTTATAAATGAATCAGTAATTACTGAATTACAAAATCGATTAAATTCAATAAATACAAATTCTGCCGACAAAGAATTTAAAGAATTACAAACTACTATTAACAACTTAGGCAGTTCAGATAGCCAAATAGTTCGTTTGCAAAATACAATAAGTAAAATGGAATCTAGCCTTACTTCTATGAAAAGCAAGTATGGAAGTTTAGTAGGTGATAGTAGTTCAAAATCTTCACTAGATGCTTATATATCTGAAATAGAAAAGTTAAAAACATTAATGGCTAGTTTGCAAAATGGAGGCACTATTAGTGGAAGTAAGTTAGCCTCTGAATTAAATCAAGGAACTGAAGCGAGCAGAAATCTATCTAATTCGGTAAAAAATAGTAGTAATGCATTAAAATTAGCGACTACAGATAGTGAAACGTTTGGACAATCAATTAAACGTGCATTAAGCAATACTGGACTTTACCTTGGAACTTATCAAGCAGTTCAAATGTTATCTAATTCTTTTAGAGACGCTATCACTTATGTAGTTCAATTAGATAGTGCAATGACAAATTTAAAAAAAGTAACTCAAGAAACAAATCAAACATATTCAAGTTTTTTAAATCAAGCACATGATATTGCTATGGAATATGGTTCTCAGGCTGATAAAGTTGTTGATGCAACTACTTCTTGGGCAAAAACAGGAGAATCTTTAAAAAATGCTACAGAATTAGCTAAAAACACTATGCTATTAACAAAAGTTGGTGATATTGATAGTGTCGCAATGGCTCAACAATATATGATTGCCCCACTAAAAGCATTTCAGATAGAAGCAAGTAAAAGTATAACATTAATTGATAAATATAATAATATTTCTAATAATATGGCTACAAGCACTACAGATTTAGGCGAGGCCCTTTCAAAATCTGCAAGTAGCATGTCTACTGCTGGAAATACCTTAGACCAAACATTGGCTATAATATCAACTGCTGAATCACAAACAAAATTAGGTGGAGATGTTGTGGGTCAAGCCCTAAAATCTGTCTCCCTTAGAATAGCATCATTTAAAGATGAGAATGGAGAATTAATACCTAAATTTGAGAAACAGTTAAGTGCTTTAGGTGTTACTATGAGAGATACCACAACTGGACAAATACTACCAACTTTTGACATATTACAACAAGTTGGAGAAAAATTCAAAACAATGAATACAAACGATAAATTAAATGTAAGTGAACTTTTAGGTGGTAAATTACAGGCAAATGTAATTAGTTCCGTATTGAATAATGTAGATGAATTGAATAGAGCGTATAGTTTAGCACAAAATAGTTCAAATAGTGCGATGAATGAATTTAAAACCTATCAACAAGGAGTACAATATAGTATTGACCAATTGAAAGAATCTATTTCAAATATGTATAAAGAATCAATGAACTCATCTAGTTTAAAATCGTTTGTAGACTCTTTAACAATAATGGTTAGCACATTTGGAAATTTAAAAACGGTAATAGCAGTTGCAACTACGGCTTTTTTATTATTTAAAGGGCAAGCTATTACAAGTGCAATTGCCAGTTTAGGTTCGTATATATCAACTTTATTTTCAGTAGTGAAAGCAGAAGGTGCATTAACTGTTGCGACAGCAGAATTAGATATAGCTCTATCTACTAATCCTTTTGGATTAATTGCAATGGCTATTACAGGAGTTATTGTTGTTATGGACGCTTTAACAACTTCCCAAAATAACTTAAAACAATCTAATGCAGAATACGTACAATCACTACAAACTAGTAATCCAAACCAAGGACAAGAATTATTAAATAATTATAAAAAATTAGAGTCTGAGCTATCAACATTAAAACAAGGTACACAAGAATATAAAACTAAAGAAGAAGAATTAGCAACTGCACAACAATCGTTAATAAGTTTATATCCTCAAGCTTCTTCGGCAATAGATGAAAATACAGGTAAAAAGAAATTAAATGCAGATGCGACACAAAAGTTAATTGACAAAGATAAAGAATTAGCACAGGCAAAAGCAATTGAAACATTGAGCAATAACAAAGTTGGCAATACTGACGATGTAGCAAAGATGGTTGAAGCGTATAAAAAAGCACAGGAAGAAATGAAAAGATTGACTGAGGATTATAATAATGGAGTAACAAGTCAAGAAGTAATTTCAATAGGAGCTAACGGACCTCATAAGAGTTCTGTTAGTACAGATAGTCAATTAAAAGATACAACCAAAGAATATGAAGATTATAAACAAAAAATATTAGCAGTTCAGTCTGCATTGAGTTCTCTAGATAGTAAGAACACAAAATTTGCAGGTTCTTTAGATGAAGTAAATAATGCAATGGGAAATAGTTCAGAAAAAACTGATGATAACACTAAGGTTATAAATGATAATACTCAAGCAAAAAATGATAATACAAATGCAGATAATGGTGCAAATACTCAAGCAAATGCAATAACAAAAGCAACAAAGGCTTATTCAGAATCAACTCAGGCAATAGCACAAGCACAATCTTATCTCGATAAACTTAATAAATCACAAGCAGTAACGCCTGCTTTAGTTAAACAAATGAGCAAAGCATATGGTACAGATGTTACAGAAAGTTTAAATAGTGCTTCCACGGCACAAGAATATTTAACTGGCAAGATAAAAGAACAACAAACTGCACAACAGGATGCTTATTTAATAATGAAACAGGACGACGAACAATTTTACCAAGACAAAATTAAAAACAATGAAGGATATGAAAATCAAATAAACTCATTTTTAAATAGTTTTGTTTCTGATAGTAATGGTGCATACAATGTTGACTTGTCCAATTATACTACATTAAACGGGCTCAAGAGTGGTGCTATGGGGGAATTGAGCATTGCTGTAGATAGTTGGATGAGTAAGTATGTAGATGTCACTGCGTCTGGATATAATGTAGATTATAATAATTTCACAAATTTGATTTCAGCAAAGTCAGAAATATTAAAACAATTTGCAGGATCTATGGCTCAATTTTGGGACGATACTAGTCAAGCGTTTACTGAAGGTGCTTATGGTGGAATAGATTTATCTGGTGGAGCAAATAATGAACAATATGAAGATTTTACAAAAAAGGCTTCGGGAATATTAGCTACAGGAGATAAAATTAGAAGTGCTTATAAAGATTTGGATAAAATATATGCAGGTGGTGGACTGAATCTTGATAAATTTGGTGGAGGCATGGGAAATTCTGACTTCAGTGGTACGGGTAGCCCAAATAAAGGTTCGTCTGGGAAATCAGATGCCGAAAAAGAAGCCGAAAAAGCACAAAAATTAGCAGAAGAAATATCAAAATTAAAAAGTGAAATAGAACCTGACAGGTATCTAGATTTCAATAATGCAGTAAAACAAGCAGATAATGAATTATCTTTAAATAAAACATTATTAGATTCATTAAAAGAAGGTAGCCCAGAATACCAACAAGCAGAGTTAAAAAATATAGAGATATATAAACAAAAACAAACTGCTTTAAAAAGTTTAAATGATGAACAAAAAAAAGATGCAGAAGAGAAAAAAACAAAATTGGCTAATCTTGGCTTTGAGTTTGACGCCAATGGCAAATTAATAAACAGCCAACAAAAATTATTATCTTTACAAGAACAAGTAAATTCAATGGGTGGTAATACAGAAGCTGATAAGCAAGCAAAAGAAGATGCAATAAAAAATCTTAAAGATATTAATGATGAAACTAAAAAATATATAGAGTTAGTCGGAGATAAAATTCCTAAAACTACTGCTGAATGGCAAGAGCAAGCTAATGAAATTTCTAAAGTTAACGAACAAATTAAGAAAGCCAACATAGATATTCTTAATAATGCGAAAGAAGAATTAGCACAAGATATTCTAAAAGACGCACAAGAAAAAGTTGATGAATTAAAAAAACAAGCAGATGAATCAAGAGAAGATGCAAAGCAATCGTTAGAAGATGAAAAGACAAGTAAATTAGCACTTTGGGACGAAAAGATTAAATCTAAACAAGCTGAATTAGATGCTATGAATGATGAAACGTCTGATAATGAAACTAAACTCAAGAAACTTAAAGTAGAGTTGGCTAACTTACAAAGAGATAATTCTACAGAAGCACAAGGAAGAATACAAGATGTAAATACCCAGATTACCGATTTACAAAAAACTATTAAAAAAGATGCATTATCCAAAGAAATTGATAGTTTAAATAATCAAAAGCAAATTCAGAGCGATAATTACGATCAGCAACTAAGCGATTTAGAAAAAGCAAATAAAGAACAAGAAGCAGAAGATGAAAAACATTATTCGGAGTTATTAAATGAGAAGAATGCCTATAATAAAGCTGAAAAAATGATTAATAAAAATCAACAAAGCGATATGTATGATTTATACTCAAAATATAGCGAAGATTATAAAAAGATGGGTGTAGATTTATCAACAAGCGTTGACGCTTCTTTGAAAAAAATAACTGAAGCTATTAGTAATTTAAACAATGTTAAAATTAGAAACAATAATTCTAGTGATGGTGGAAACGGTGATGGTGAGTCATCATCAAACCATTATGAAAATACAACTAGTAGTGGAACGCATTATACTGATATAGGTTCTGGAATAATATCAGATCATCCATTAACCAATGATGAGATAAACACTATAAATAAAGGGTCAAGTGGTAGTTCTAGTTCAAGTAAACCATCTACAACTGTTACTAATAGCAATGGTTCTACAACTACTACTCATAGTGATGGAACTAAAAGTTATAGTAACGGAGATTATACAGATTCCAATGGATATTATCATACAGCTGGATATGATACAGGTGGAAGAACTCCAAGTAATATTGATTCTAATGGTAAAATAGGTATATTACATGCAAGTGAAAAGATATTAAACGCCAAAGATACTGTTCAATTTGATAGTTCTATGTTGAAAATTGATGAAATTTATAATTCCCTTAAAGAGTCGGGGGCTTTACTTGGTCAGTTATCACAATCATATTCTAATATTGGCAATTTAGCTATGCCAACACTAGGTATTGATTTGAATAAAATAGCAAATAGTGTTGTTAATAATAGCAATGCTGATAATAGTAGTTCTAGTAATATAAATATAAATAATAATTATCAAGTCGACGCTACTTCTGATTTTAATACAAAAAACTTTAGTAATAATCTAGATAAACAGTTAAAACAAACATTGAGAAAATACGGAAAAATATAAAGAAATTTATTAAAACAATTATCTTATTTGTAATTTATTAGTTATAATTACTCTTAAAGTATGTTATAATATATAGATATGGAAGGATAGATTGAAAAGTCGCGAGTTCAATTGATAAGCTCTCTCCAATGAGTTTCCTTTCCTTTTATACATATTGGAGCAATAAATTAAATTATATTGGAGGAATTTATTAATGGAGAGAATTAGCCAAGAAAAGTATTTAGAAATTATAAATAAATTTAAAGAAGAAAATAAAGAAGATTATGAGAATAGTAAAATTAGAAAAGTATTTTTAGATATTTTACCACATGGAGGAAAAGGTAAAAAGGGAGGAAATATATCTAATAAATGTATTAATTGGGATTACTCAAAAAACTTCAAAATATATTTCATATACAAGGACAGAGAAGGATATATTAAAATTATTGATTATGAAAGAGATAAAAAGAATTATATATTAATAGAATTCAATGATAAGGAAGATGAGGTTTTTACTTGTGATTTTCAAAGATGTAAAATAGGAAAAATATTAGGTAAAGCAACTGGAGATTTTAAAATAGAAATAGGAATGATATTTAAAGATAATAAAAGAAATATCACCATTACTGATGCAAAGAAAGATGAAAAAGGGCTAAAATATTATAAATATAAATGTAACGAGTGTGGGTTTGAATGTGGCGAACATTATTCTACTAGAGATAAAATATATAAAGAAGAGTATTGGATAACAGAAGGAAATTTAAAAGATGGAAAAGGTTGTTCTTGTTGTTGTAGTTCATCACATATTGTAGTCAAAAATATTAATTCGATTGTTATTACTGATCCTTGGATGATACCTTATTTTCAAGGAGGATATGAGGAAGCTAAGAAATATACTGCTAGAAGCAATGAAAACATAATACCGTTATGTCCTGACTGTGGAAAAGTAAAATCAAAGAAAATGAGGATAAATACAATTTATGAACATCATTCAATAGCTTGTATTTGTAGTGATAAATTTCCCTATCCCGAAAAATTTGTTTTTAGTATTTTGATACAATTGGGGCTAGATTTTGAAACACAATTGAATAAATCTTCGTTTAATTGGTGTAAAAAATACAAATATGATTTTTATTTTGAATATAACAATGAACAGTATATTGTAGAAACTCATGGTATGCAACATTATGAAGAAGGATTTACGCATTTAAAAGATTCTAGAATGCTTAAAGAAGAACAAGAAAATGATAGATTAAAGAAAGAATTAGCTTTAGCAAATGGTATTAAAGAAGAAAATTATATAGTGATAGATTGTAGGAAAAGTACATTAGAATGGATTAATAATAGTATATTAAACAATGAAAAGATGATAACTAAATTTGATTTGAGTAATATTGATTGGATTCAATGTTCAGAATTTGCATGTATTAATTTAGTTAAAAAAGTTTGTGAAATTAAACATGACAACTGTGAAATGACAACTACAGATATAGGAAATATTCTTAACATAAAAGGTCAAACTGCGAGAAAATATTTAAAGCAAGGTTCTGAAATATGGGATTGGATTAATTATGATGCAAAAGAAGAAATGGAAAAAGCATTGGGTAAAAAAGTAGAAATATTTAAAGATGGAATAAGTTTAGGTGTTTTTAAGTCTATAATTGAATTAGAAAGACGAAGTTTAGAAATATTTGGAGTTAAATTATTTAATGCTAATATAGGGAAAGTTTGTCAAGGGATAAGTGGACATCATCATGGATTTACATTTAAATATATTGATTCGGAAATATATTAATGCAGTATAGTAAATGAATTAAAATCACAATATAACTTATTTTTAGAACCCATTTAAATATAATGGGTTCTTTTATTATGTAAAAAACAAAAACTAATTAAATAAGAAAGGAGGTGAACTTTAGTGAGGTCTGATATTTATAATATGCTATCTCACTAAAGTAATATAATTGGCAGAATATGTATATCATGAAGATTTTCGATTAGGAGATAAAACTTTAAGTTATTTTAATGGAACAATAATTAATACCGAGGACACGAAAAAGAAATATAATCTCCTTCCCGAGATAGAACACATTACAGATAAAGATTCTTCAAACAATGGAGAAAGATATATCAGAAGTAGATATCAACCAAGGACAATTCCTATTTCTGTAATATTTGAAGGAGATGTCGATTTAGAAGAATTAAATGCTTGGTTGGGAGTTAATAAACAACAAACATTTTCTTGGTGTGATGAACAATTTGTAGATAAAGAAATTGATGTAATATATGATAAAGGCTTTGATATGGAAGTTTATTATGGTAAAAAATTTTATGGAGAAGTTGAATTATCTTTTATAGCACACGACCCATTATGGAGAGTAACAAACGAAAAAGATAAAATAATTACAAATCCTGCTATTGGTAATAAATATTATTTTAAAAACAAAGGTAATATTGAAAGTTTGCCTATTTTAAAAATAACTCCTAATGGTACACAATCAACAATAGTATTTACTTGGAATGACTTGATTATAACGTTAAAAAATATAGATAAAGATATATATATTGATTCAGAAGGACAGGTTTATTCATATGTAAATGGAGTGCGAACATCTCAGATGGACAAATATTTTTCAAATGAATATTATGACATGCCGATATTACAACCTTTCATAAAAAATACATTTATTTTAAATACGGGTTCAGTTTCTCAACTGTCAGTAACTTTAAATTCAAAAATATTATAGGAACGGGGTGGTTAAATGAAAGCTATAAAAAGAAAAATATTATATCCCGTTTTAAAACTATATTCACCTAATAAACAACCACTAGCTATATTATCTAACAAAAATGTAAACCTTGCTTATGAAATAGTGAAGAAGAGTATATTAAATGATGTAACAACTTTAACGTTTAAAATTCCATTTGATAATACAATAATAAGTTACGATAGTGCTGAAATGTTAGTAAAATTTGAAAATGATTTTTACATAATAAAGACCGTAGAATTAAGTGATACAGATTCTAACACATTGAGTATAACTTGTGAAAGTGAGTTCACAGAAATTAAAGGTATTAGATGTCAAGCTCTAACATTGGATAATGCGTCAGGGAAAACACCAAAAGAATTATTTGATATTATAATAACATCTCCTTTAAATGTTGATTTAACAAGGTTATACAAATGGGGTGGAACAGATATTACTGAAACATATAGATATATTGAAGCTGAATCTGGAACATCTGTATTTGAAAATCTATTAACATTGTGTGAGAAGTTTGATGGATGGATGGAGTTAACTACAGATTCAGATGGACAAAAGTGGGTATATTTGAGAAAAAATGCTATTGACAATGGTAAATTTATAAGAAAAGGACAAGGGCTAAAATCATTAGATATCACTTATGATAGTACAGGTATCTTTACTCGTTTACATGCTTATGGTGCAAGTGATGAAGATACAACAAACCCAATAAATATAACAAGTGTAAATCCTACGGGGAAATTATATGTAGAAGACATTAGTTGGTTTAAGGCAAAAGGTATGACTACAGAAGAAATATATGTAACTCCAAGATGTGTACAAGAAACTGATTATACAGATACAAATATTATAGATGTGAATACTTTATATCAAACAGCATTAGAACAATTGAAAAAAGTGAGTTTACCAGTACTTAGTGGGAAAATATCTATGAGCGATTTTTCGGTGTATGAGGATTCATCTTTAACCGAACCAGTTGTAGGGGAACAAGTTATCATTATAGATAAGGATATAGATTTTAATTTAACTGCACAAATAGAGTCTGTAGAAAGAAAATATACTGAAAACCCTTTTGATGTAACGGTAGAATTAACAAACGTCATAAAATACAGTAGTATATTAAAAGATTTACAAACAAGTTCTGATATAGTAAATAAAGTTACAACTACAACTACCAATGGAACTCCAGCAATAAACACTGCTTCACTAACAGGAAATATAGATGCAAGTCTGATTAAAACAGGTATTTTAAAGTCAATAAATGACTATTTTTTGTTGAATTTGACCGATGGAACGTTTAATTTTTTAAACAAACTATATTCAAATAATGGTTTGATTAATGTCCCTACATTGCCAACTACAACAAGTGATAAACAAATTGCAAATACAGAATTTGTTACAAATAAATTAAATGAAAGACAAAATGTAATTGTAGATACCATAACAACTACAATAACATCTGGTACAAGCAATATAACATTAAATATAACTGGTTTAGGAATGAATCCTATTATTATTACTAATGGAGATTATTCATTAAATCAAGCACAAATTTTAGGGGTTAAAAATGTAAGTACGGATGTGGTTACAGTATATTATTCAAATGCAATAGATGGTAACTGTAAATTTAATTTTACATATAAAACAAATTAATATATGAAAGGGAAGGTGATAAAATGTCAAATATTTTTACATGGGAAACACAGGATATAGACTTAAAAGAATGTATAAAATTAAAAACTAATTGTCAACAAATGGACACAATGGTTTTACAATTTAATGTATATGACTATGATGTTCCAGTTGATTTAACTAATTTTAATATTACATTTGTAGCTAAAAAACCAGACGGAACTATATATGGTCAAGTTGAAAATATAACTAAAGTTGGAAAACTATTAACTATAAATTGTAGTAACCAATTGTCAACATCTACAGGAAAAGTTATTGGGATACTTGAACTTACAGATAATTTAGGAAATAGAAAATCTAGCTATTTTATAGTATTAAACGTTAGTGGGCTTGTGAATGATGATGATAGAGTCGTTTCAAGAAACTTTGTTGATATTTTAGAACGATTTGATGATGATGTAAATATAGCAATGGCATTAAGTGCAAGTTTTAAAGCAGATATTCTTGAAGCACAAGCAATAGCTGATGATTTTGCAATAAAAGTACCACAAGCAAGTGCAGTAGATAACACATTGAATGATTCTATTGATGAAGCCAATGCAATAGAATCTAGATTAAATCCCTTATATCAGAACTCAAAAGCAATAAGTGACAAATTAGATATATCTATTCCTAGTGCAACGACTATTAGGGATGAATTAGACTCAGCAAAAATAAGTGCAAACATAGATAAAGATGATTTAATATCTGTAATAGCTAATGCTGATGTCGAATTACAAAAATTTAAAAATTATGATACAACTCAATTAGTACCACTTTCAAACACAATGCTAAATGAGACATATTGTAATAAAGAATTATTGTCTATCAATCATGGATTAAATGGATATCCAGTAGTTAAATTAACTTATACTGAATTTGGAGCTGGGGTAGGTGGTGCAGGTAACTTCCCTGCTGGAGCTGATAGCGATTGTAATTTAATGCAAAATAAAGCAATATATACAGATAATAATAATGTGACTATATTTGTACCTTTAAATTATTATATTGCAAGTCCAACAATAAATAAAATAAATGATTATAAATATATAGTAACTTTTTTAAACTCTACTAGAAGTGTTTTAATTGAATTAATAGAAGGAAGTATAGAAGAAGAAATTAAATCAATTAATGATAGTATAGTGTCAATTAATAATTCAATATCTGATTTAAACTATCAAACTGCACAAGGAACTGCAAACGAATTGGTACTAGTTATTAATAAGACTTTAACAAATGGATATCCATTAAAATTTATAGCAAAATATAATAATAATGGGGCTTCAACGACTATAAATAATAAGCATTTTTATAAACCTAATGGTACTAATCCACCTGTTTTAGTACAAGGAAAGGCATATGATATTTGGTATGATTTAGGTAATGATTGTTTTTTTCTAAAAGCTAATGCGGTAGGAAATACTATAGCGTCCCACGTATTAGCAGGAGACGGGTTTAGTACAGATATTGATACAGATTTAATAGGAACAATGCCTATCAACGGTACACTTTCTAAATTATTAAATTGTGGTGAAAGTTATAATCCCCCACTTGGATATATAGATGGTGGAACAATTAGTGCAAATTCATTAGCTAGTCAAACTATCGCAAGTGCAACTGCTAATCAAATATTATATGGAATAACTGCATGGATAAACGGAGTTAAAATAACAGGAAATATACCAAGTAAAACAGCACAAACTTATAAACCTTCAATATCAGATCAAGTAATTTCATCTGGGCAATATATCAGCGAAACGCAAACCATAAAAGGATATACCGATTTAGTCAGTGCGAATATTGTAAAAGACAAGGTTATAGGAGACGTAGTGGGAAGTGCTACAATAGAAAGTTTGGGAGGTAAGCACTATGCTGAAGGCTCAATTTATGTAACACCAACAGGAGTAACTATACCTCTTAATTTTACTCCAAGAATTGTTATATTTAAGTATACTGATCCTACTAATATTTTATGGACAAGTGAAGTAAGCGTATCAATTAATGGAGTTAATACTATATACGGTAGGGCTGATACTGCTGACCAGTATGAAATGTATACAGATGCTAGTAATTTAGTGTTAAATGTAGCTAGTGTTGCTTTTAGAGCTAGAATTATAACTAATGTTACTTACAGTTACTATATTACGGAATAATATGAGGAGGTTAAACTGTGAATGAAATAAAAGCAAAAATATATTATTTTATATCTACAGGAGAAATATTAACTATAACACCAGAAGGGACTTTAAGAGAAACAACTAAAGAACAAGACATGGAAATATATGAACAATTAAAAGATAAAAATATAGATGAAATTGATTATATAGAATTAGAATATGGAACTTTAGCATCTATTTTTAATAATGTTAAATCATATTCGGTAGATGTAAAAACTAAGACTTTAAAATATGAATATTATACACAAGAAGAATTAGATACTAAAAAACAAAAACAAAAAGAGCAACAAATTATATTAGATAGGAAAAATACTATTTCTACATATGTCAATTTAGATACAACATCAATTGAGGATTTGGAAAAGTATTTTTTATTAAGAGAAAAAAATAAAACAATAGGAGGTATAAGATAATGGAAACATTAACTGAAATGCAGACATTGTTAGAAAGATTATTAACAAGTAGAATTAATGATGAAAAATTAAAAATTGTTAGTGAACAAGATTTCACGGAAATAACAAATATAATAAATATATTTTTAGCAGACGCAAAAATTACTACGACTCAGTATGCGATTTTGACTAAGTTAATTATTTTACCTTCTTAGTAAATAAATTAAATAATAAGATAAAATATATAGACAATTTGAATAACTCCATTGGAGTCTTTTTTATTGTCTAAAATTAATAAAGTGAGACTTATAAATTAAGATTTTAGGTTTAAATCATAGTTTCTAAAAATTAAATAAGTAAATATAGAGAATACAGTATAGAAAGGACTGATATAAATGGCAGTAATTAAGACTAGGGAAGGCTACCAACTCAATGCCCCCCCCTTATAAAGAATTTATGGCAAATGAAGGAGATATATTACCTGATAATACAAACCACTTAGAAGGATTTATACAGAATGGAAGTCAAATAACAATTCTAATGGATAATGATACAATAGTAGCTAAAATATTTAATTCAAAAACTAATAGATGGATTACATTCTGAAATAAATTAAAGAAAGAAGTGATGAAAATTGATAGATTTCTTTACTCTCAATAAAGCAAAAGCCTATACTAGTCAAGAAATTACAAAAGTTGTAACAGGTATTAAATCAATAAACCCTAGTGGTTCACAATTAGTATTTACATTATTAAGTTCTGTCTAAATTTACATATGTAAATAATCAATTATTTTACAATGGATTACCTTTTGAAAATGAAATATCCAACCCTACTATAAAAATATCAGATGAATACAAACTGGCAACTATCACTCACAACCTAAATACCTATCCATCTATTAGAGCTTTATATACTCAATATGGTGGTGGTATTGGTGGAGCTGGCGATTTTCCAGCTGGTGATACAACTTATAAACTAGAAAATAAAATAGCTTATGATGATAAAAATACAATTACTATATATATACCTTTAAAATATTTAGGGAGTAATCCTGTTATTGAAAAAATCACAGATACGGAATATATAATTACATATAGTGATTCGGTCATTAGTGTGATATTAAATATAATAATTTAAAACAAATTAAACGAATAAGGAGTGTGATTATATAATGGCAATAGAAAACATAATTAAAGGAGAGCCAGATTGGCATTTGAAAATAAATAATAATATTGGCGAATTAAATGGAAATACAACTTTAAATGCTAATAAAATTGGAAATTTAACAACAGATGTAGCTAGTCATTCTACGCAATTGTCAGATATTGTACAGGAACAAACAACACAAAATGCTAATATTGGATTAAAAGCTAATCAAAATGCATTAGATACTACTAATGCCAATGTAGCAAATAATACAGCTACAATATCTACACATACATCGCAAATAGCAACTAATACATCTGCAATTGCAAGTTTAGCGAGTGGTTCTCCAAAGGGAGTTTATACCACTTTAGCATTATTACAAACTGCTTTTCCAACAGGAAACACAAATACTTATATAGTAAGTGCAGATGGTTGTTGGTACTACTGGAATGGTTCTGCTTGGACAAGTGGTGGAATTTATCAAAGCATATCTATTTCAGATAATGCAGTATCGGAAGCTAAACTAAAAGATTTATTATCAGCCGATTTATTTACTTACACAGGTGGAGAAACAGGCGGATATTACGCTTGGAATTATGTATGGACTGCTTCTGCTGGTAAAAATGTATCTGCAAGAATACCAGTTTCTTATTTAGATGTCGTTAAATTTGATATTAAAAGCACAAGTTATAAAGAATTAATTGCTTTTGATTCAAGTGGAAATTGTGTATATTATAATTCTAGTGCATTAAATGCAAGTACGGGTGCTTACTATTTTACTATATCAAACAAAGCATGGGCTTATATATCTGTGCAAAATGACATTAGTGCAAATGGTTTGCTAATTAATTCCGTTAAAAAATTTGCATCTCCGAATTGGACTACTTATTTATTTAATCAAAAAATACAAAGTACAACGGATAGCATTAACACAATAAATACTACTATAACAGGTACAAAAAATGCTATGCGTTATAACTACGTAGACCATGATAGTTATGTAGTTGGAACATATAGCAAAGCAACACCTCCAGTGTTCGCAAGTGATGGTTTAAATGTGTATAAAATATATACTGTTGCAGAAGGTCAAACACTTAAAATACATCCATATGGGAATCCATATATTGCTGTTTACTTTTGTACTAATGATTCTGGAACTTTTATAAGTGGTTCGTTATATACAGTATCAAGCTATAATAACACATATCAAACATTCACAGTACCAACAGGAGCGACTAAATTATATGTGGCTTGTGAGAAAAACTGTATTGATTATACTTATGTTGAACGTTACGGAATCAATAAAAATCCAACTCAATGGAATGATAAAAGTGCAGTAATTTTTGGAACATCGATACCAGCTGGATTCGGTGCAGGAATAAACGGATTAGATACTACTAATTATAGAGAAAATAGTTATCCATTATTAATGGCTCACTATTTAAGTATGACAATTACAAACGAAGCAGTAGGTAGTAGTTGTGTATGTTGTAGAAAACAAAGTTTAGTGAATCCAACTACTAATCCTTATGGTTTTATAAACAATTTTGAAGCAGTTTCAAGATGTTTGACTAATACAATTGAACAAATGCAGTGGATTGCAAATTGGATAAATTATAAAATTAATAGTGGAACTTATGGCAATAGTGGTACATATGATTCAAGCGTATTTACAAGTGCTTTCCCTACAACATGGACTACTACAGATACGAACTATATAAAATCTTACTCTTATGAAAATAAACTAGTCGTAAATCATCTCGGAAATAATAGAAAAGACTTGTATATATTTGAACATGGTCATAACGATATAGGTACTGATAATTTTACTACAGATACTACTGGTTCAAATGGTATGTTTAGTTATAGTGGTTGTATGAATTTTCTTATTAACTTAATTTTAACTGATAATCCAAGAACAAAAATAGTTATTATGAGTCATTATGACAATCAAAAGCATACTGGGGTAAATAGTATCATTACAGCACAAAAAAATGTTGCAGATTATTGGGAAATTCCATTTTTATCATTGTACGATAAATTAGGAATGTCACAAGGGACAATAAAAACAACTGGATATTGGGATGTAACAGGATATTCAGATGGTTCTGCATGGTGGGTTGCTAGTGGTGGAACAGAACAAACAATTTCAATGGTTAATTTATGGCTACCTGATGGAACACATCCACATACAGATAAAAGTGGCAAAGCAAATAGGCATATTGCTAAACAGGCAAGCGAATTGCTGAAAACTGTAAGCGTTGCTTATTAATAATATACGCAATAGGATAATATGGTTCGTAAGACTAATTATTTGGCAATTAAATATTAAAGCAATGTTAGGAGGACTATTTTAATTGATAGTCCTTTTTTGTTAACATAAAATAAAATAAGAATTTTATAAGGAATTTAGTTGTCTGAACAAAAGTTATGTAATCTAATCTATGATGATTTCTTAATTCTGAATGTAGATATTAAAATCACAAATAAGAAAAATAATTTTAAAAGACTTGGGTTAATTGTTCGAGTCTTTTTGTTATTCAAAAATTAAAAGTTAAATTTAAAAAAGGAAGCGATGTATAAAATGTTAGATATTCAAAAACAATTTATCAATTACAATAAGTCTTCAAGAAGTGCGAATCCAATATACATAGTGGTACATGATACGGGTTCACCTAATTCTACTGCACAAAACAATCATGATTATTTTGCAGGTGGAGATAGATCAGCTAGTGCCGATTATTTTGTAGACTCCAATAATATCATTCAAATAATAGATACAGATAATTTCTACAGTTGGCAAGTGGGTGATGGTGGAGGAAAATACGGGATTTCAAATAAAAATAGTGTTGGTATAGAAATGTGTATAGGTTCTGACAGTATGCCTACAGACGCTACTATAAACAATACAATAGACTTAGTGAGATATCTAATGAGTAAGTATGGTATCAGTATTGATAACGTTGTAAGGCATTATGATGCTAGCCATAAGATTTGTCCAAACTGTTTTAGTACTAATTCATGGGCAAGATGGTATGACTTTAAAGAACAAGTTTCTAACGGTAGCACAACTTCAGGTGGAGAATGGATATTACAAGATTCTAAATGGTGGTATAAACATTCCGATGGAACTTATACAAAAGACGGTTGGGAAAAGATAGATAACTATTGGTATTTATTCGATAGTGAAGGGTATATGGTCTATGATTGGAAAAAGTCTGGAGGAAAGTGGTATTATTTATCAGATTCAAACAATGATGGCAAAATGAAAACAGGGTGGATATTTGATAAAAATGATAGTAAGTGGTATTACTGCAATGAAGATGGTGCTATGCTTACTGGTTGGCAAAAAATAGATTCTAATTGGTATTATTTAAATATATCAGGAGCAATGCAAACAGGTTGGGTAAATGATGGTGGAAAATTCTATTGTTGTTATTCAAACGGTGTTATGATACATGATACTACAGCTTATGGATATAAATTTGCTAGTAATGGTGTTGCAACTAAGTTATAAAATTTAAACAAATTAATTATAAAATAAAGTTATGCTACTTAAAAGGCAAAATTTAAGGAGGAATTTATCATGAGTGAAACAATGAAAACAAGATTAAAAAACAAGGCATTTTGGGTATCGCTAGTGAGTGCAGTAGTATTACTTACACAACAACTAGGTATAAATATATTCCCTGCAAATTGGGCTGATATTATGAATACAATATTAGTCATATTAACAATTTTAGGTATTGTAATTGACCCAACAACTAAAGGTATTTTAGATGCAAAAACAACTGAAACTATAGAAGAAGTTAAAACAGAAGAAATAAAATAAATTAAATAGTATTTAGAATTAAGATTTTAAGTTGAATTGAGATTAGGGACAAGTTCTCTAGTCTCTTTTATTATGTTCAAATTTATTTTCATGGTGCTTTCAAAGATTGAAGGTAACTAAAAATAAAATATATGATGAAAGAAGGAATATTATAATGAAAAATCAATTAACAATCAATGGAGAACAAAATTTTATGGGAGTTAACATTCCTATAATTGAAGGTGGATTTGGAGAAAATCAAAAAGTAATGCTAGCTAAGACAATATCAGAAATTCATGGAGTTAGAAATAATGATATACAAGATTTAATAACTCAAAATATTGAAGAATTTGAAATAGGTATAGATTTACTTGATTTATGTGATGAAAATTTTAAAACCGAAGCTGTCGGTTTAGGCTTTATTACTAGTAACAGACAAAAATATTGCTATTTATTATCTGAACAAGGGTATATGTTATTAACTGGATTTATGAAAACAGAAAAAGCTAAAGATATTAGAAAGCAATTAAGAAGAGAATATTTTGCCATGAGACAAATTATAAATTCAGATGAACAATTAAAGGCAAATTTATTATTATCAATATACCAAGGTGGACAAGAAGGAATATTAGCATCAAAACAACTTACTGAATTAGAAGTTAAAGAAGCAGTTGCACCATTACAGAAAGAATTAGAAGAAAATAAGCCTATGGTTGAATTTGCCACACAAGTAAGCGAATCTGCTAATTCTATAACTATGGCACAATTTGCAAAAGTAATTAAGGATGAAAAAATAAATATTGGAAGAAATAAATTGTTTGAGTGGTTCAGAGATAATGGATATCTAAGATACAATAATGAACCTTATCAAAAATATATGGATTATTTTGAAGTAAAAGAGAATACATATAAAACTCCTTATGGAACTAAGACAAGTATTCAAAGCCTTGTAAATGGTAAAGGTCAAATTTACTTTGTTGAAAAGTTAAGAAAAGAATTTTGCTAATAAAACAAATTATAAAAAATGGAGGATTAATTTCCTCCTAATTTTAAGGAGAGATTTATTATGAATAATCAAGAAAGAAAAGTAATGTATTTATATAATATAGATCAAGTTTCATTTTATATTAGTCAAGGATGTAAGCCAATTGATACAGGTATACACCCACAAACAAAAATGGTATGGAATAAATTTTATAAAGATGAAACTGAACAAGCTTATAACTTGTGGATGAATAGAAATAGATAAATAAAATATTATGATGAAAGAAGGAATTTAATTTATGATGAAAGAAAAATTCACTAAGATACCTAACGACTTTATTAAAGGAGACTTTGATTTGAACTCAAAAGAATTAACAATAGCAACAATATTATTAATGACTAGGAACGGAAAAGATGTGTGTATATTTACACTAAAATGGTTATATGACATATTAAACATAGGTGCTAAAAACACATATAGTCAGAATGAAGTTAAAAAGATACTAAAGATGTTTGGAGATGAAGAATTGTTCTTCTATCATGACAATATATTTTTAGATAATGAGGAAATTGTGGATATTGATTCTATAAGTAAAACAGATTTAATATTTGCTGAATTATATCATGATATGACTGATAGTTTTACAATGCTTATTGATAATGACATAAAACAAATTATAAAATATAGTAATGAAAATAAAATAGATACATATTCGCTATTGAGTACATATACATATATTTGTAGTTGTATAAACAATAATGAACAATGTGAAGATTACTTACTATGCTTCCCGTCACTACTTAATATATCTGATAGTGTGAATATAGCAGAAAAGACAGTATTGAAATATATAAATATCCTCAAAGACTTAGATATATTCATATTTGATTATGCAGGTTATAAGGTATTAGCTGATGGAAAAGTAAAGAACGGTAAGATGTTCTATACAAGAGTAGGGAATGAAGAAATACTCTTACAAAGACTACAAAAAGAAAGACAAGAACATGGATATTACAATATAAGTAGAAGACTAAAAGATAAGGGTAATCTCAAAAGATCATTGAAACAAAAAATAAATGACTTAGAAAAGAAAGCTAGTATTAATCCTATAGAGATAGAAGAACTAAAATTAATAAAAGAAGAATATAAAGAACTAAACTCTGAAGAAAAAGAGAAAAACTCCAGTGAGCTTTAGCGAAACTGTAAATTCATCTTCTTATTAGTCTTTCTTCTTCTTAGTATATCTTGTTAGTTAGTCTTATTGTTACACTTTACTGGGTTATGAATTTAGTATAACAATTGAAACGTTGATTTATGAAAATAGCTTTATCTTGAAATGTCAATTTATGCTTTTAGTATAACAACTCAATTCTCTATTTATACTATTTTCATAAATTGAAGGTTAGAGACAAAATAAATTAAATAAGGGGCATTTAAATGAGTGGAGTATATATTTTAAAGAATGAAAACCAAAGTTTAAATAATAAATTATACATAAAAATTGGCTGTAGCAAAAATATAGAAAAGAGAATAAATCAAATAAAGAGTTCATTTAAGTTCAATGGTAATTTAGATAAACTTTCTTTATATAGAATTATAGAGTGTAAATCTTATTTAAAGCTTGAGAAAATAATCCATCAAATAATGTCTAGTCGGAAAGTGACTAATGAATGGTTTCTTACTGAGGAAAGTTTCTTGTTGAATAGATTAGGAATGATTGATTTAGAAAGATACAATTGAAATGAAATATACAAAATGATAGAGATTAGAAAATAAAATTCTAGTCTCTATTTATCAAATAACAATCAATATTAATATAAAACATTTGTTTTGTGTAAAGTTCCAATCTTTGTAAGTAAGTGATAGCCTTATTCTTAAATCTGAATTATTTTACTAAAGTCTATTAAACAGTTAATTATTAATAGATTTTTAAAGATAATTTTGTGAATATGATACGTAGATACTCATGGAATTAAAAATCATAAAACATGAAAGGGGAGATATAAATGGCGACAGTAACTACAATTACAGAATGTCAAACTAATACAGGTTTGATTTGTCTTAATAACGGAACAAGTTCTATCTCTATCCAAGAAAACTTTCCTATTTTCGATAGTAATTTTCCTGTAGATTACTTAGTGGATTTACTGATTACATCTATGAATGGTTTTACTTCAGGAGAAACAATAGAAGTATTAATTGATAATGTATCATTAGGTTCATTTTCAGTAGGAACTACACCAGACAAAGCTATTTGGCTTAGTGAATTAATCGGATTGACTTCAAGAGAGATATTAAGTAGTAAACCAATTACTCAAAATATTGAATTGAAATTCTCGTCTAATAAATTATTAAAGTTTATATTAGTTTCAGCTAAAGCAAGTGATTATGTTAGTGCAATTACAACTTACAATAATATATTAACTATTAGTAATAATTATGTTTTGGCAGAAACAGAAATACAATCAAGAGACGAGTCAAGTGTTGGAGCTATAGCCGACGCAGTATCTAATAGTAAAACAGAAATCACAGGAAATAATACAAATGTAATAACAATTAAAAATACATTTCCTATTTGGGGAACTGCTTTACCTAAAGCATTTGTTATAGATAATTTAATAATATTCTCAAAGCTACTACCTATGAACACAGAGATATATATCAAAAAAGATGGAATTCCAATAAAGACATATAAAACCACTACAAACTTAAAATGTACATATTTAAGTGATATATTAGGGGTTTCTAAAGAACTATTATACACAAAAGTAAATGAAGAATATGAACTAAATTTCGTTTATCCACAATTTATAAATAACCAAATATTAACAGGGGAATTAACAGATTTTTCTGTTGCATCTGTAATGGCTACACAATTACAACAAAATATTTTTGAATTATCAAATTCTCATACACTTGATGATGCACCTGTAAATACTAACGATTGTAATTTTATAGTTACATATGATAGTTATGATAGAAGTATAAAGAGTGCAGAATTACAACTCAATAATCAACAAAGTATTACCTTATCATTTTTAACTGATAATTCAGAAAGTTCTCCTATTCCATTAGTTAAATTATCAAATTTGGATAATTTATATAACACAGAAATTTCACTAGTAATGGACGGACAAGCAATACAAGATTATTTAACAATAATTAGAGATTTTGCAAGAAAAAGAAATGAATTAGAATATCAATATAAAACTAATAAGTAGGTGATATTATGAGCTTTAAAATGATGTCTTCAGGAGGTGTGTCTAGGTCAAATAATCTTCCAAAACAAGGTGATTATCATGGACAGATATTAGAATATTTAAAAGATAATACAAACAATCCTGAATTATATTCTTGGAATGAGTTACGGAAGAAATGGATTCCAATAAGTGGTGGTGGAGGAAATGTAACTTATCAGAACTCAAATCCTATGTCAATTGCTGTTGGTGGATTTTCAGTAGGAACAAATTTTGTGGAAGAAAAAACAATTCAAGAGATGTTAGATGGTTTATTATACCCGTATATTGCACCGACTGCAAACTTAGGAACTACAGTTTCAACAATACAAGAACTAGGTACAAATTTGGCTAGTATTCAATTAAATGCAACAATGACTAAAAAATCTAATGATATTACAAAGATAGAATATTATAAGAATGGAAGTTTAGTTAATTCAAAAGATAATCCTTCTTTAAGTGAAAGTTATGTTGATTCTACGGGAATAAATAGTAATACAACTTATATGATAAAGGTCTATGATAGTAAGCCAAATACGGTTTCAAGTAATTTAAGTTTTAACTATATTTATCCAATGTACATAGGTAATGTTGATGTAATAAATCCTACTGAAGCAGATGTGAAAGGTATGATTAAAAAATTAGTAACAAAAGCAAGTCAAAGTTTATCTTATAATATTTCAAATAGTAGATTTTGTTTCGTATTTCCAACCTCATATGGTAGTTTGACTTCAATCAAAGATCCTAATAATTTTGAAATGTTATCAGCTTTTACAAAAACAACTTCAAATTTTACAATGCTTGATGGAAAATCAATACCTTATAACATATACACCTTGAGTATGCCTACAAGTCAAACGAGTTTTACAATAACTTATATATTCTAATAGAAAGGATGTGAAAATATATGGCAAGTGGAATTCCAATAGCGAGTGGGTTTTTATTAGGTTCACAACAACCAGTCGATTTACGTACAGTGGTTGATACATATGCTGATTTACAAGCTATGCCAATAATTCAAAGACATCTTGGTTTATTAGTATATGTAACTAATGATAAACAATATTATTATATAAAAGATGATTTAAATATATGGGAAATATTTAATGGTGGTTCAGGAGGCAGTGGTGGAAGTATTTTGTACACAAATCAAGAACCTTCAACAATTGCTGTAGGTGGAGTAAATATCGGATTCAAGCCGAAACCAACAGGAATTCCTTTGGAAAAGTTAGCTTATCTTATGCTTCATGCAGGTAGTACAGACATAGTTAAATCACCAGTTTTAGTACAATCAACTTATGATGGACAATCTAATATACCAGTAGATTTAGAATATATAGCGTTTGATATAACTAATGATATAAATACAGTATTAAAAGATATAACAAAAGTTACTTCTAATCCAAGTGGTGCAATAAAAGATGTTACATTGGTGGGAACGAAATTATATGTTTATTTAAATCCTCTTAACACAGGTACAATTTATGATGTGAAACTAGATTTGGGAGTGATTTTGAATGAAGGCGATGATGAAACGTCGTTTGGAGAAGCACAGAATGATTTAGCATTAATTTGCTCATTTGAAACTGCTTGGCTTAGTTATCCAATTTCACCAACAGTTTTACCTTCATCAATGGATGGTGTAATTGACCAACCTTTATCTTTAAGTGAGATAACTTTTGATGTTAATGATACCTTTAATTTAACTTTAGATAGTGTAAGTTCCGTAATATCAAGTCCAACAAATATAATTAATACTGTGACATTAGTTGGCAACACAATTCATGTAGGATTACATAACCTAGCTAATTTAACAAATTATACAGTAACAGTAAATCCAAATACTGTAGAAAATAACGGAGATAATATTACAACAGCTAGAACATCTCCAAATACAAATACAGTATCATGTACATTTAAAACAATAGCACCTGATATTAGTAAACCAGTAATATTGCAATCATCAATGAATGGTTTAACAGAACAAAATATATATACTACGGAAATTACGTTCCCTGTTTCAAATGCTATTGCAATGACATTAAAAGATGGAACACAAGCAACTATATCAAGTAGTGGAGTAAGTGCAACTATTGGTACTGCTACTTTAGATGGTTTAAATGTATTACATATTCCAATTTTGACTAGTAAACTAGAGTATTCAACTACTTATACAATTTCAATATTAGCGAATATAGTTGAAAATCATGGCGATGGAATTAATAATTTAAATAGTGCTACAAATACAAATAGTGTGACAACTAGTTTTTCGACCACTACAAAGCCGAAGCCCCAAAATCCAATTATAAATCAATCTGCAATCAACAATACAAATGTAGTTTCAGTAAATTTAAGTGAGATAACTTTCCAAATTTCTAACGATTTTAATTTATCTTTAGCTGATGCTACTAAAATTACATGTAATAAAACAGGAGTAATAGGGACACCAACTTTAAATTTAGCCACTAAAACAATTCATATTCCAATAATATCGACTTTGGCTTATTATACATCTTATACCATAACACTTCAAAGTGGGTTAATAGTTAATAATGGTGACAATGTTGATACTTTCGGTACAAGTCCTAATGCAAGTATAAGTGCAAGTTTTATAACTGAGCCTACATTAGTTACTCCACCAATAGTACAAAATTCTAGTATTAATGGTTTAAGTAATCAATCAAGAACTTTGACAGAAGTTGTATTTCCTATTAGTAATTTTATTGGTACAACAATTAAAGATAGTACAAAAATAACTTGTGATCATGCTGTAATAGGTACACCAACTATAAGTGGAAGTGCTATACATATTCCTATTGTAACTACTTTAGATTTTTTAACAACCTATAGTATATCAATAAATGCTAGTGCAATTCAAAATAATGGAGATGGAATTTCTGCTTTAAGTAATAATCCTAATACAAATAGTGTGACTTGTACATTTACAACTATAGATAGACCTGTTGTGTCTGCACCTACAATATTACAAAGTAATCTTAATAACGCAACAAATCAATTAACAACATTGAGTGAAATTACGTTTGATGTTTCTAATGCTATTGGTTTGACACTTGTGAATGGATTAAAAGTAACAAGTAATCCAAGCGGAATTATAGGAACAGCTACTTTAATAGGTAATGCAATTCATGTGCCTTTGAGTGGATTGAATACAGGTACAACCTATACAGTAAGTATATTGGCTGGAATTGTTCAAAATAATGGTGATAATATTACAACTAGTGGAAGTACGTTAAATAGTAATACAATAACAGCAACTTTTAAAACAAAAGCAGGAAATGTAAGTCAGCCTATTGTACAACAGAGTAGTAGCAATGGTTTAACCAATCAACAAATTACATTGAGTGAAATTACTTTCGGAGTTTCAAATGCAATAGGTACAACTTTAAAAGATGGTAGTAGAGTAAGTATTAGTCCTAGTGGAACTGTTGGAATAGCTACTTTATCATCAAATACATTACATATACCTTTGAGTAATATAACATACTCCACTACCTACTCTGTAAGTGTGTTAGATGGAATTGTTACTAACAATGGTGATGGAATTAACAGTAGTGGTACAGCAGATAATACAAATACTGTAACTGCTAGTTTTACAACAAGAGCAATATTATCTGCACCTAGTTTAACAGCTTCAACATCTACTAGTTATCCTGAGAATACTACACAAATAATTTATACAATTAATCAAAGTAGTTGTACTTTATTAGATACTAGTAAAATAGTTGTAACAGGTGCAAATAAAGGAACAGTAAGTATTAGTGGAAATCAATTAATAATTCCTATTGGTGGAATGGTTAGTGGAAATACTGTTACAGTGAATATTAGTAGTGGTGCAATTGCTAATAGTGATGGAGTAAGTAATGGTGCATTGAGTGATTATACATTTAGCATAACCGATGCCTCCATTGCATTACCTGCACATGACTTTGAATTAACAATTCCATGGTCTGTTGGAATAATGAGTCTGAATTTGATTTCTGTAACAGGTTATAGTCCTTCAAACGTATTAAATGCAACAAATTATACTACGCAAAAAATACAAGTTTACTTTGTTGGAGTAAAAGCTGATTTAGATAGTGGCATCCCAGAAAAAAATGAAAGAATACCCATGAGAGATTATGAAAGTAGTGCAACTAATAATACCTACGTAGGCAAGTGGTATATGTCATCACTTAATGTTATAAAATTTTTGTCAGCACCTTTAACTGATATAAAGATTAAAATAATAAAATTAATTTAGGGAGGAATAAGATGAGTTATGATTCAAGTACGGATTTACAACAGATACAATCCGATATCTTAACAGAAGATACTAGTAGTAATACCTTAATGCCTTATGACTCTCTTGATTTTTTAAATAAAGCATTAAAAACAGATCAAACTAATATAGTAGGTTCTGTTAATGATTTACAAACTTTAGTAAATGGACTATTTGATAACTTTACTAACTTTGGTAGAAAATTTAATGGAGTATTGTTAGATACTGATTCATCTGTTGGACAAGCAAAAGTTCAAGAAATGCAAACATTATTAGGGTTTAGTACTGTTTTAGAAGCAATAGTTGAGTTAGCTAAAAGAAGTAATGATTCAACTATAGATACGCATATAACAGGTTTAGGTGGCGTATTAATTGGACAAGTTGTTTTTATAACCAATGCCAATACCGTTGCTGTTGCAGATTGTAATAATGTAGTATGTTCAAATAAAGTTGTAGGACTAGCAATAAATACATCTTCAGAAGGTGAAAAATCTTATGTTAGAAATAAAGGCAAAATAGTAAATCCATTATGGAAAACTAATTTTGTAACAGGTGATATAGCTTATTGTGGAAATACAGGAGAAATAACAAAGACACCAAATATGCTTTTATCAAAATTTATTCAAAAAATAGGTGTATTTACTAATGATGATGGTGAACTATTAATTGATATTGCTGAAAGCGTAGAACTAGAATAAACAAATTAAATGATGAAAGAGAGATGATATAATGTCAACACAAAAATTTATAACTATTGATAGCACAGGTAAAAAGATATTAAGAGGTGCTGTTGATACAAGTTTAGGTTCAGCAGACAGTGGAAAAATTGTAGGATTAAACGTAGACGGAAAAGTGGATATTTCTATGATTCCGACTTCCGTGGGAAAAGTAGGATGTATTTTTGCTTTATCAGAACCATTATCAGCAGGTGATTGGGTAAATGTTTTTACAGACGGAACAGATTACAAAGCAAGATTAGCTGATGTAACTGATTCAGCTAAAGTATGTCATGGTTTTACTACTGCTAATGGTATTGCTGGAGATAGTGTACTAATCATGTTTGAAGGATTGAACGATTATTTGCCAACAGTAGGACTAGTAAATGGTGCTAGTTATTTCTTAGGAACTCTTGGTAAAGCAGTTGCAACACCAGATATGACAACTGCTTCTAAATTCGTACAACCATTGGGATATTGTGTTAATACAAGTGATAGTACATTAGCAATAAGGTATGAACAAGATGAAGTTATTTATTTAGAGTAGGTGAATGAATGTGAAATTTATAACTTTAAATAGTAATGGAAATAAAGTTTTAAAATCAATACCAACAAAAACAATTGTATTTCAATTCTTTGAAGTATCCGATAAGATAAAAGATCTAATAATTAGATGTCCTTATAATGGTAAGATAGTTAAAATAAGTGCAAGTACAAATAATATAGGGACTGTAGATACACAATTAATAGTAGAAAAGATAAGTAAGGGTGATTTTAAAAATCAACTAGATACATGGTCTAGTGTGTTAAGTAGTAACTTATTTATTAGAACTGAACAAGTAGTTGATGATGGAAGTTATTTAGTCGGTTCTGATATTGTTAGTATTGGTGATTATTTTAGAGTTAATTTAATTGGTGCTAGTGACTTGAAAGGATTAAATTTAGAAATTGAAATAGAAGTGATTTAAATAATAAATTAATATAAAATTATTTGACAATATCTCTCAAAAGGAGTATATTTATAGTAGGGGATAGCAAGGAGTAATTAACCATGTCAATAAGAGTATTATCCTAGATACTCTTCCCTTTTTACATATATAATGCTAGGATAACAAATTAAATTATTATAGGAGATGATTGGACATGTTATTGACAAAGGAAGTTGAAGTAGAACTAAATGGAACTAATGTAAAGCATTATGAAGAATTGGGGTATGAAATACTTAGAGAAAAGAAATGGAAGAAATGGTCAATTCCCACGGGTACTAAAATAAAAGTAAAAATTGAAGATGTGCCAAAAGGTTCTCATACAGAAGTGCAATGTTTGTGTGATTATTGTTTAGAAAAAGGTATAAGGACAGTAATTAATAAAAGATATCAAACACACATAAGAGAAAATAAAGATATTTGTGGTAAATGTAGTAAGAATAAAATAAAAGAAATACATGCGTTAGAAATTCAAACAAAAGTAAAAGAAACTTTTGACTTAGATATAACAAAGGATGGATATTATGATTTAAAAAATGTTCAAAAAGTTATTGAATATTTTATATCAAAAAATAATAGATTTCCTAATACTAAAGAAATGTTATCTGTTTTGTTTATTAGTAATTCAATTAGTAAAATGCATGGAGGTATGACCAATATTCAAAAAACTATGGGATATAAAAAAGAAGATTTATTGGTTGATGATAGTGGTATGTCTAATAGATCAGTTTATGAATATTATACAGCTATGTTTTTGTTAGGATTTAATATTTCATTTAAAAGAGAACAATCTCCATTTCCAAAAGGAGAAGGATTATTCAGAAGTGATTTTACTTTTTATTTAGAAAATAATAAAACTATTCATTGTGAAGTATGGGGATACCCTAAAGAATTAAAGTCTAGTTTAGGAATAGCATATAATAAAAATAGAAAAATCAAAGAAATATTATATGAAAAACATAATGTAGAATATATATCAATAGAACACGATGTTTTTATAAATGGTCTTGAACATATGCAAACAGAATTAAAAAATATATTTAATGATTTTATTATAAATAAAGATTTAGTGTTGTCAGTAGAATATTTATTACCACCATACAAGTTATCTGATACTCAAATATTAGAAAGAATGATGAAATTTAGTGAAGATAAAAATACTCTTCCATCCTGTAGCCATTTAAGAGATATCGGGCAAAGAATGTTATATGAAGAAGTAATAAAAAGATATAAAACTTATAAAACATTTGCAGATAAATTTGATAAAAAATTACTTTCTGATGTATATTGGGACACAGAAAAAGCACATAAATCTATATATGATATATGTAATGAATTAAATAAAGATGTATTTAGTAACAATCTATTAGAGAAAGTAATAAAAAATAATAATGAATATAGTGGATTGGGTAGGTTTATTAGTTACCAAGGTGATTTTGTTGATTATTTTTTAGATTTTATAGAAATAAAAATAATCAATGAAAATGAAATGATAGCTGATGATATTATGAAAAAACTAGTTAATTTAACATTTGGTAAATATCCACATAGAAAAAACAAAGTGACAGATTTCCAAATAGAAAAATCAAAATATCTATTAAACTTAATAAAAGAAAAGCAATTTAAAGAGGTAGTTTAAAACTATCTCTTTTTATTATACAAAAAAATAAATTAAAAAGAAAGAAGGATGATTAATTATGGCTATACCTATAATTTCATGGAGAAATATATCAGATTCTAGTGTTGCATCTTTGGCGGATTTCGGAACTGTTGATGCTGGAAGTTCGAGTGCAGTACTACAATTTTATCTTTTTAACAATTTTGCAGGTAGCAGTATTGTCAGCAATTGCGAAAGTGCAAAATTGACAATAAAGTCAAATACTGGAGGAATTAGCGATTCGGTGGTCGTTTCAGAAAAATGGTCGTCGGCTCGTTGCGAATCTGCATCAGAGACAAATTACACACAAATAGGAGGTACTTATAACTCAGGAACTTCAGCGTGGGACGAAACAGCTCTCAGTATTTGTGCAGACTACTCTTCTTTAAGTGGTGCAGTTGTAAGTGCAACTCAACCTAGTACAGGATTAGTTGATGGATTAATATGGGTTAAAACATCAGCATTAGGAAATTCTACATACAGATATAACTTAGGCACAACTACTTTTGTTCAAATTTACGAAATAAGTGGTGCTATAAATACTGGTGCAGTAGCTACTTCAAAAGCTAACTTTATTAAAATATCGCTCAGAAATGACGTACCTTCAGCTTCACTTGCAGGGACATATTCCTACAAAACTCGACTCAGATACTCATTTGTATAGAAAATACGTCAAAATAACCACAATAAAAGACTAAGAGAACCTCAAAAAAACTCTTAGTCTTTTTATCATACCCAAAATCAACAAATTAAAACAATAACAAAAGGGAGGCAACAATACAATGTTAGACTTAAAAGAAAATAAAAGATTTTTTAATAATTTCAATTCTCCAACACATCAAAGAGAATTCATCTGGTTTGCAAACTATTATGATAATACATATTTAACAGAATTCTCACATTCAACGTTAGGAGAAAATAACTTTTATCTAATAGATAAAAACAAATTAGTACAATTTGGATTGATGGGGCATGGATATTACTTTAATTTTAATGCTCTTAATGGTCAATTCAATATAAATGAGAAAATAATAGACTTTGCGTATGAATGCAATGGTAACTTATATAGATTAACAAATAATAATTATACAATTTTCAATGATATTATAACATATAAAAACGTAATAAGCGATTTTAACCCTCATACTGGTGGAGCAGGACAAAAGTTAATAGGAAATATTTATGAATATAATTTTGGATATAAAACTAGATTAGAATTTGACGGTGGATTAGTATTAAACTTTTCAGCAATATGTAGCATTCCTACAACTGTAGATTCTCCAATGTATTTTACTTTGAAACTAACTTCTAATAAAGATATTGATGGCAAGTTCTTAATAATAGATAATGGTAAGTTAGCAAAAGAAGAACAAGCTAATTTAAAAGCAAAAACGTCAGGTCAAATGCAATGGTTTGTGAGGTGATTATAGATGACAAAATTTTCACCAAATCAATTACCAAATCTAAAAACATGGATTTCAGCAGATAGCACGGGGTTAGCTAATAATAGTAATGTACCAGTATGGTATGACAAAAGTGGTAATAATTTAAACTTTACACAAAGTGCTACTACACAACAACCACTATTAGTATATAATGCATTGAACGGTTATCCAGTAGTTAGATTTACTGCTTCCTCAACACAAACAATGACATTAGCTTATACTTTTTCAAATCCTGTAACAGTTTTTTATGTTGCAAAACAAAATGGTGTAACAAATGGAAGAATGTTGTCTGGACTATCTAACAATTGGCTTTTAGGATTTCATAGTGGAGGAAGACAAAGATCTTATTTTGAAGGATGGACTTCTGTATCTTCAGGAAATCCACTCTCAAACACAACGCCTTATATTTATGATTGTGTCATTCAAGGTGGATCAATAGCTTCAAAAGCCTATGAGAATGGTACTATATTTTCAAATAGTACAGCAGGAGTAACAGCACCTAATGGACTATCATTAAATGGACATTTATCAACTAGCGAATTTTCTGATGGAGATATTGCAGAACTGATTGTGTATAATTCAGCCTTAACAGATTCAGATAGGCAACTAGTAGAAACCTATTTAGCTTATAAGTACAATATCCCAGTATCTACATATTCATATCCAAAACAAATAGGAGACTTTCAGCAACTAGATATATATTCATCTAATTTGTGGTATGAACTTACAGAGTTAGTAACATTTAATGGAAAATTCAAACATATCGCAGATAAAAATATAAAATATATTGCAAAAATAAATAGTGATATTATTACTAGTACAGATTTCATATCTCCATTAACTAATTATATAAATTTTCAAATAGATTACACAAAGTTAAATGTGGGAGATAATCCATTAATAATTTATATTACTGATTCAGATAATAATCAATCAACCTTTATATATAATGTTGTTAAAGAAAATAGAGATACAAATTCTATGAATAGAAGTACACTATATGCTTCAGAATGGAATTTAGACAATAATAATATAAAGTTTGATGTAGATGGTGGAATTACATTGCAAGGCTATGGTCAAAATATTGCAACTACAAATCATTATTCTCACATTAATACAAAAGGAAAAGCTAAGATTATTGATATTGATATTGAAGGTAAAGATGATATAACTGAGGTTTTAGATTATGTAAGAGATATGAATAATTATCAAACAGTAGATTCTGGAATTATATGGACACAAGATTTAGAAATAAATAAATATAAGAATGTAAACAATATTACAACATTAAGAAAATAATTAAAAGAAAGTAGGTGATTATATATGGCAAATAGCAATCCTTATTTCTTAAGACCTACCAATGGTAGTGGATATTTATCTGTGCCTAATATAGCATTGCCTACTTCATGGACAATGGAATGTTTATTTAAATATCCATTAGCATCTCAAGCTTCTTGGAATACATTAACAAGGGGAAATGCTGGAGATCATCAGACTATAGTTCAAAGGTCTAATCTACATTTAGGTATGTATGACAACATAAATGGTACAGGTTTTAACGATACTGGGTTTGTAATGAGTACATTAAGTAGCGGTTGGCATCATATAGCCATAGTTGGAGAAAATAATACACAAAAATATTATATTGATGGTGTTTTAGTAGGAACTTTAGCTAGACAATCAAAATCAGATATTAGGTCAATCGGTGCGTATTGGGGAGACGGTTCTCAAACATGGGGTGACTTTGATGAATTTAGACTATGGAATGTTGCAAGAAGTCAAGCAAGTATACAAAGATATATGAAGTCTTCAATAATAGTATCAGAAAACACTTCAACATTAATTGGATATTGGAAGTGCGATGAGGGAATAGGAACGATAGTAAAAGACTCAACAACTTATGCAAGAAATGGAACACTTACAGGAACAATAAGTTGGGTGGCAGGAGAAGTAAATTTAGATGAATATTATTCTATTATAAAAGATAATGATAAATACTATAAATTTGTTGACAATGAATGGGTTGATACTGGGTTGATTGAACCATTGGCTAAACAGAATTTTGTAGATAATGGTTTATATGATATGACTACTTGGACTACAAACACTACAACAAATTCACAAACTATGATTTATGAAAGAGATTTATTGAATTCAAGTGTAGGAAAAGTTTATAGAAAAGTAGTAGATATTGGTAAACTAAGTAAATCATGTGGAAGTATTCAAATGGTAGAAATATCACAAAGAACAAATGTAGTATGGACTTCTTTAGTTGGAGTTGTTACAACAAATAATAATTTAACTAAAACCAATACTACAGCAGATTGGATTTCTAGTGCAATATCTACAAAATCGATTGCTAGTGGAAATGTGACAATGAGTTTTACTGCAAGTGAAACTACGTCATATAGAATGATTGGTTTTAATAATTCTAATGCAAACAATAGTTATACCGATATAACCTTTGCATGGTATTTACAAATTAATTCTGTATTAGCAATATATGAAAAAGGAACAAGTATAGGAACGTTTGGAACATATGCAATAGGAGATATTTTTAAAATATCGTATGAAAATAGTAAAGTCAAATATTATAAAAACAATGTATTAATATATACAAGTTTAACTGCACCAGTATATCCAGCCTTTATTGATACTTCACTCTATACACCTAATGGTACTCTTAATAATGTAGTATTTGGAAGTGGAATTGTTTATAGTTTTATAAAATATAATGGAAAAATAATGAATTACAATAGCATAACTAAGCAATTTGTTGATACTGGATTAATAGAACCTTTGGTATATACTGATTTCTCTACAAAAGGAATTTCTAATCTAGGTTTAGTTGATGCAACTGCATGGCAAACTTTATCTAATTCATTTGAAGTAATAACTTGGACTGACTCTATGACTGAAATACCAAAGGTATATCTTACTGTGCCAAGTTATAATCCTATATATTGGTTAAACAATCCACAGATATACACTTGGGGAACGAATTCAGGGACAACAGATATGACGTTGAAAATGAATGTGACAACAGATACAAATGTAAGATATTTAATTTCAAAAGATAATAAAAATACATGGCAATACTTTAATGGTAGCAGTTTTCAAGATGCGTTATCTTCAGAAATATTCGATAAAGGTATGACAAAAGCACGGGTTCAAAACATAACAGAAAGTCAATGGAATCAATGGTTTCAACGAGGATATATTGATTTAATGATAGGAATGAAATCTCAAAATCCTGTAAAAGTATCTAACTTTGTAAAAAATATTACAATTAACTTTGAACCCAATCAATATCCAATAGTAAGTAATTTTAATATTACTCCAACCAATTTACACAATGGAATGATAACTATTTCTGCTGACGTACAAGATTTAGAAGGAGATACTATTTCATATCAAGTATTAGTAAACGATAATGTAATTGATAATTTAAATAATGGTGGGTGGTCAGATTTTACAGATGGAATAAACCTTCAACATATAACTTATGATATTCCATATACTGATTTAAATGTTGGAGAAAATATTATACAATTTTCAGTTAAAGATGATAGGGGACTTCATTATGATTTTATAAATACTATTATAGTTATGGATACTGCACCTTATCTTACTATGTTCACTCACGATAATTGGTCTTTAAGTGGGGTAATTAATGATGATGATTCTGATAAAGTGAGATACAGGGTATTGATAAATGGAATTCAAAAATATCCTCATACAAGTGATTTTGTTAATCCTACATATAGTGAGTGGTTAGATTGCCCTATAAACGTTAATTATTCTTGGAATAGTGGGGACTTAATATTTAATCAAAACAATACTATATTAATAGAAATAATGGATGAATTACACACAAAGCAAGTTTATAGTTTTAATGATGTTATAGGAAAATATAAAAACTTAATGATAAAAGATACTGATGGGAATTACTATTCAAATGATATGGGACAACTATTAAAATATATTGACTTTAATAATATACAAGTAGGTGAAGAATCTGAAATAAAAACTATCGTGTTAGAAAATGATTATGGTTATGCAGTACAAAATGTAAAAGTAGAAGTAGATGATAGTCAATTGGAATATGAAGTTTGTTTATGTAAAGATACTTCATTTTTGACAAATACAAATACTATAAATTTCAATAATGTGATGTTAGACGGAGAAAGTAAAAATGTTTACATTAAGGTAAAAGCAAATAATGATTTTTCAGACACTCCTAAAACAGTATTTAAAGTTATAGCAAGTGCAGATAAAATTTAATAAAATATAAAAGTAGGTGATATTTTGGCAATTAATAATCCATATGCTTTAAAATTTGGTGGAACAACAAATGTTACAATTCCACATTCTAACTCATTAAGCCCATTGCGACAAATGACTATAGAGTTTGATATTAAGATAAATTCTTTTGTTAATACTTGGATGCCAATTATTTATAAAGGAAATGCTAGGCAATATAGTATGTGGGTACATAGTACAGGACGTATGTATTTAGGAACTGAAAAGTTAGACGGAACTCAAGAAATTTTATGGAGTGATACTATAACTCCTGTAATGGTGGCGAATACTTGGTATCATATAGCAGGAGTTATTAATAGAGATACAGGTATTCTTAAACTTTATTTAAATGACGCTTTATGGTTTAGTATTGCTATTACAGTAGGAGTCGATACTTTAGTTCAACCTTATCCATTATATTTTGGAAGTACAACAGAAGTAAATTCAGCATATTCTATGTTTAATGGATATTTAGATAATGTAAGAATGTGGAATATTGAAAGAACATTAACACAAATTAAAGATAATAGAAAGAAACAATTAAAAGGAAATGAAAATAATTTAATTGCTTATTGGAAGTTTAATGAAGGAAACGGAACTACGATAACTGACGTAGTTAATGGGAATAATGGGATAATTGTTAATGGTACTTGGGCAACGGGTGGAGTTGATTTAGATCCAATTTGTGAATTTGATAAAGCAGAAATTATTCCAAGCAATATATGGACATATAAAAATAATAATGATAGTTTATTAAAATGTACAATAGATACAGATTTTGGAACTCAAACTCAATATAAAATATTTATAAATGGCATTCAATATTATCCATCAAGTGGATATACATTATTAACAACAACTCCATATGATATTCAAATGGCAATTCCTCAAAGTGCTTTTAATTCAGGCAAAAATACTTTATATATAGATGTTTTAAGTGTAGAAAATTATTTATATAGACTTGGGACATATAATGTTTATAAAGAAGACAGAGATAGTACAAGTTCTCAAAGAGACTTTGATTTTAATTCCGAATATACGATGACAAACAATAATTCAAACTGTAATGAAAATGGTTTATCTTTAATTGGATATGGTACTGATATAGTAATATCTAATGACAATTCACAATTAAAGACAATTGGAAAAAGGAAAATAAATAGTATAGCAATAACAGGAACAGATGATTCCATTCAATCTACTACACTTGTAGAAGACATGGAAACAGATATGATAGTAGGAACAGGAACTAAATATACGTATGATATAAATTCTGATAGATTCACTGAGTTGAATGGAATGGTGATTTCTAATGGAAATACTTTAATCCAAACAGACGATAAAGTATATACTTTTAAAGGTACGGGTTATGTAGATATAGGCAATCAAAATCCAACTCAATTAGACTTCCAAAATAATGATGTTACTAATTTAAATCTATTATTTGCTGATATGAATATTGCAAGATTTGTTCCATCGAATAAAGGTGTTTTGGGTGATGGATATTTATATAGACAAATAGTAAATTTATCAAAGTATAATGGAGTTAAAAGTGCTATTTATTCCAATGGTATTGTAAACTTTGGTACATATAGGGCGTGGAGTGATGGGACTTATGCAAAATCTGCTGAAGAATATCTTAGACCAACAGATGGAAGTCATGTGTATATGGGAGATACAGGTAGTGGCATATATAGAATAAAACCAACACCTTATGACGCCTGTGGTATATGGACTTTATATCAAGATGCTACAAGATATGAAACAGTAGACTCTAGTCAAAAATGGATAAGATTAAAAAGCACATCATGGTGTGGTTATTGGGATATGGTAGTTTTATCAGGCACATGTACACTATCATTTGAATATAAAGGAAATGGAACTTTTGCTATTGATAATGATGGAGTTAATGATAATACATTTAATGCTACTTTAGTCGGAACATCTGATTGGCAGACATATACTATAACAAAAACATTAGCTACTTCTGGACATTTATTATTATATATGTGTAATACAGTAGGAACAAACACAGAAATTAGAAACATAAAATTAGTGAAACCAACAGTAATACAAGATGTTTATTGTGATATGAATACATCTAATAATGATGGAGCATGGATGTTGGTACTTAACACAGGAGTAAAAGGAACATTAACTACAATGGCAACATCAAGTGGAACATTACCTGTATTGTCAGCAAGTACAACCATGTGTAAACTAGGTGACGATGTTATAAATGCATTACGAGGAAAAGATTTATCAAAGAGTATAATTAAGGTTGATAGACCTAATAACCCTAGTTTTAAAACTTTACCAATTTACTTTAGACAAAATACACCTTATATATCAGATTCTCCAAGATACGGAACTGTACAAGATTCTTATCAAACTATTTATATGTATTATCCTCTTTATTTAGATGCAAAAAATGGTACAAGTACGGGAAGATATGGTGCAAATGCAACAAATTACGGAAGTGCTTTGAGTACATGGGGCAGTACAAGTTTCCCGTCTACTAATGCAACTGCTTATTATTTAATAATGAACTACTCTAGTGAAGCTTGTATATCTCATGATTCATCGGCTTACGAAGGGTCAAGATCGGAAAGAAACTGCTTAATATGGGTGAAACAATTAGCTTAAAATGGTTAATATTTTTAAAAGAAAGGAGGTATCTCTTTATGGAATATACATTTGTTAAAACTTTAGCTGGAAAACTATTAACTTTTAATGGCACTAGTTGGGTAGACTCTATATTAGTAGAACCACTTACAAAACAAAACTTTATTGATTTTGGTATTTCATCAATAAATTCTATAACTGAAGCACAATGGTCAACTTTAGATGAAGACCAAGTAGAATTTATTACTTGGTCTGATAAATCTACAAATCTAAATTTAATATTTAATACATCTAATACATATAAACCATTTTTTGTTATTGATAGTCCTAAATTATTATGTTGGAGTGATACAGTAGTTCCAAGTGTAATATTAAATATTAAAGCTCAATTAATGTCTAAGTTCTTATTTTCTAAAGATGGCAGAAATTCTTGGTGGACATTTAAAAGTGGAGTATGGCAACAAGTATTATTAAGTGATATTGATACAAAAGGAATGACAAGACTAGAAGTTAATAATATATTAGATGGCGATATAAATGCGTGGTTTAAGCGTGGAACATTAGATTATGCAGTATATATGTATTCGGAAAGCAATATGTTAAGTCCGCAAATAAATAATTTAATTACCACATATCCTGTTAATTCATCTCCTACAATTAGTAATTTAACAATTAGTCCTGATACAACATTATATAGAACAAATATAAAATTATCAGCAGATTTGCAAGATTTAGAAGGCGATTTATTTCAATATAAGATTACTATCAATGGGATATTTATTGACTTTGAAGGCAATAACGGATGGTCTGATTGGCTAGATGGAGAACAAATTCAACAAATTGCACACACGTATAATTATTTAGATTTCAAAGTAGGTAATAATATTATTATTTTATCTGTCAAAGATTCTAGGGGATTAGTTTATTCTATTACAAAATCTTTAAATATGGTAAATAACAATCCCATATTTTCAAGTATTTTATCTGATAATTGGAGTGTTTCTGGGTCACTCGATGATATTAATGGAGACAAAATTAGATATAGAATGTTGATAAATGGGGTGCAAAAATATCCATATACTGAGGATTTAAGTACACCATCTTATACTGAATATTTTGACGTACCTCATTATATAGAACATAGTTGGACAAGTGATGATTTAATATTGAACAAACAAAATACAATAAAATTTGAAATACAGGATTATGTAGGAGGCACACTTGCATATTCGCTTAATTCTATTGGAAAATATAAAAATTTGATGTTTAAAGATGAAGTATCAGGGTTTTATTCAGATGCACATGGAAATATTTTAGAGATGCTTGATTTTGGCACTCTAACTGCTGGTCAAACTAGTGACGTAAAGAGAATATTGATTGAAAATGACTATGGATATCCAGTAGAGAATACATTTATAACAGTAAAATCTGATACCGTGGTAAATTATGAGTTGCATATAGCAAAAGACTCTTCGTTTGTACCAGAAGGGGCAGATACATTAACTCAATTAAATTTTCCTTTTATATTACAAGACGGTGAAAGTAAAGAGTTTTTTTGTCGTATCACGAGTGACGTACATTCTAGTGGGACAGGTGGAATATTTGAAATAGATGCGATTTGTGAACCAGTTTAATAAAATGTAGACATCGTATGGCTCAATACAATGAGAAAGGATGTGAGAAAATGAAATGCAATATGATAACGACTTAAATTCATATATAATAATTAATAGAAGTAATGTTCAAAATGAAGCTTATGCAAAAATTGATATAGATTCTGTCAATAATTTAAATAGTACAATTACAGTTAGATATAATGATGAATCAGTACAAGACGAAAATGTTTCATTATCAAGTACCTTAACTATTCCAATAAAGAACAAAATGTTTGGTACTGTAGATATAGTCAAAACACAAAAAATAACTCAAATTATACCTTGCTTAAAAGATGCATTCGTGAGATCAGACCAACCAGTTCTAAATTACGGAAAAGAAAAAGATTTATTAGTTGGTTATTCATCTTCTTTTGATGGAATATTTAGAACATTCATGGACTTTAATTTACTTCGATTACAAAAAGGTTTAATAATAACAAAAGCAACAATAAAAGCAACTAGGATAAGTACTGATAATTTTATTCCTAACTTAGAAGTATACGAATGTTTAAATAGTTTTGATGAAAATGATATTACATGGGATAACCAACCTCCAATGGGAACTCTACTTGAAACATTCCAAGGTGGAACTTCACTAGGTCAGAAATATATATATTGTGATGTTACAAATAGTATTATTGATTGGTACGAAGGAAATAGATTCCAAACAGGATTTGTTTTTAAATCTTCAGACGAAACTTATAATCAATATGGTAGAACTTATTCAAGAGAATCAAGTTTTACTCCTATATTGGAAGTTGAGTATTTTAACCCTAATCCTCCTAGCTATGGGTCAGCAATATTAAATAGTAAAATAAGTGTAAAAATACCTGCAAAAAATGAATTAAATTGTACTATAATAGTTCCTGAATATGATTTTAATAATGATTTAGATAGTACAATAACAGTTAGAAATAATAGTTATTTAGATTGTAAATTACAAGTATTAACAGACGCATTAAATAGTAAAATCAATGTTGCAACAGGAGTTAATTTAAATTCTATAATAAAAGTTAAAATAAATACTGCTAGAGATTTCAATTCACAAGTTGCAGTATCCCAACCTAATATTAGTTGTAAAATAACTGTAGTTAATAATTATCAAATGCCTTGTATTATAAATGTTACACAAATTAAGGATTTAGATTGTAAGGTGAAAGTTAGAAGATATGATATTAGTGAACTAAATTCAAATATTAAAGTTACTAATATTTTAGACTTAGTTAGTAAACTTGCAGTAAGACGTAATGAATATAAAGATTTAAACTCTAAAATAATAGTACGAAGAAAAGATGTAAGTGAACTGAATTGCACAATATCTACCACAAGATTTAGTGAATTATCATCAAAGATAACAGTTAGAAGGTATAATTATAATGAGTTAAGTTCGATAATTAAAGTCAGAAGATACGACATTAATGAATTAAATAGTAAAATTTTAGTTATGTTTACCAATGACTTAGATTCTACAATTAAAGTTAGAAGGTCTGAAGATAATGATTTAAATTCCATAATTAATGTAAGAAGATATGACGATGGTAGCATTGATAGTACAATTTTAATTTCATTATTTGAAGAATTGGGTTGTAAGATTTTAGTTAGTAAGGGCGAAGTTGATTCTATAATAAAAGTAAGAAGATATTTAGATGATGATTTCAATGGAATAGTAAAAATATCTCCAACAAGTGAATTCTTAAGTAAAATAAAAGTTACCAATTATAAAGAATTAAATTCTAAAATATCTGTTAGAATACCTTCTGCAAAAGATTTATCAACTAAAATAACAGTAAGAGATATGTCTACAGTAGATTGTATCTTGAATGTCAGAAGATATGACAACAATGAATTCGATTCACAGATTACAGTTAGAAGAAATGATATAACTGATATCAATTCAAATGTATTAGTCAGAAGAAATGAAAATATTGATTTAAATTCAACTATTCATGTAAGATTTGTCGATGGTAAAAACGATATCTCAAGTAAGATGTTTGTATACATTACAGATACTAATGATTTAGATTCTACTATCTTAGTAATTAATGAAGGTACTGAGGATTTAAATTCTATAATCAAGACTAGACCTTCCAATAGAATGTTTGGTATTGTAGATATATTACCAGCTCCTAAAGTTAATTTGACATTAAAGCCGGTACAAGATGCTTATACCAGAAGTCAATTACCTACATTCAACTATGGTAGCGAAATTGATATGTATGTTGGTAATAATAGTGGAGAATTATATCGCTCATTCTTACAGTTTGATTTAAGTGGGATACCTACAACTAGGGTATTTACAAAGGCTATTTTAAAATTACATAGTAATACGTCTTATTATACAAGTGGTATTCAATTAGATGAAGTAAAAGATTCTTGGTATGAAAATGATATAACTTGGAATAATCAAGAAGATTCTTTAAGTACAATAAAAGCTGTTTCTAGCGTTAGTGGAAGTATTATAGAAATTGACTTAATGTATATAATTGATAATTGGTTCAATGGTAGTATGCTACAAAATGGATTTATAATTAAATCACTTGATGAGTCAATTCAACAAAGACTAAGGCTTTATTCTAGGGAAAGTGTTTATCCACCTACCTTAGAAATAGAGTATTTTGATACTACAGTAAAGAGTAATGTTTCTAATGATTTTTTAAGTAAAATATTCGTAATGAGTGTTGAAAATAAAGATTTAAGTTGTTCAATTACTGTACCTAATTATAATTTAGAAAGCGATTTAGATTCATCTTTGGTCGTAAATAATAATGGATACTTAGATTCTAAAATTACTGTTATTCGTGGAGATTTAGATTGTAAACTAGTTGTAAAAAGGAATGAAGAAAATAATTTAGATTCCTTATTAAAAGTTAGATTAAATGAAATAAATGAATTATCAAGTACAATTATTGTAAATAATCCGTATATAAATTCTATCATAACAGTAAAACGTAATGAAATAGATAATATTGATAGTAATTTAATTGTCCGAAGAAATGAAATATTATCATTAGACTCTAAAGTTGTAGTAAGAAGAAATGAATACAAAGAACTTAATAGCAAAATCATAGTAAATAATCCTGATATAGCTAGTATAATTAAAGTTACACCTACAAGTGAGTTATATTCAAGTATTATAGTACGAAGAAATGACGTTTTAGATTTAAATAATAAATTAAGTGTAACTCAACGTAGCGATTTAAATTGTGTAATCAATGTTCTAACAAATGAATTAATAGGTTGTATAATTAAAGTAAGAAACACTTGGGATTCAGAATTAGATTCTAAAATCATAGTAACTACTTATAATAATCTAGATTCATTAATAGAAGTAACCAATCACGCAAACTTAAGTTCTACTATTAAAGTTAGAAGATATTCAGATATTGATCTTAATTCAAAAATCAATATAATAGCAAATGATAATTTAGATAGTAAGATTAATGTTATTAAACCATCTTATTTAAATTCAGTAATTAAAATAAGGAATACTAAAGAAATTGATTTAAATTCAAAAATTGATATTATATCAGTAGAAAATTTAGATTGTATAATTAGAGTTGCTAAAGGAGATATTTCTTGTAAGATTAAAGTTAGAAGAAATGAATACAATGACTTAGATAATAAAGTAGAGATTACTCCTACTAATGATTTAAATGGTATTATTTCAGTATCAAATATTTCAGAATTAAGTTGTAAAATAATAACTAGGACTCCTTATAATAATGATTTGAGTTCTAAAATAGAAGTTTTAGGAAGTTTATCTGATTTAGAATGCAAGATAGTTGTTGGAAATAAAATTATTGGATATGTGTTTATAATGTAATAATAAATTAATGTAATAAGGGCAAGAGATATTATAATCTTGCTCTTATTTGTGTTTGTAAATTGGATTCATTTAATCATTGAAAATTTTATTATCAATATTTCGGCTGACATGCCGTAACTTATTAATTATACGACCTAGCATAAATAGAATCAAACAACTTATTGATAAACATATATATTCCATTGCTTCTCCTTAGGATGATTATGTGGTTAATATAATATTATAACATATATTTTTGATAAACACCACAGAACCATTCATTTTTATAAAATCGAAAAAGTTATTCTACTTGCAACTCTGCTTTTGAATGCCATTTAAATTCAATTGTATTAAAGGTAAAAGAAAGTCTAAAAATATTGGCGTAATAGAATTAGAATTAATGATAATACTTTCATATTTATACTGGCCACAACATTAAGAATTAGGATTTTTGTTTTAAATTCGATACATAACTAAGATTATCAGTCCAAAACATGGTATAATAGTTATGGAGGTATATAAAGATGAATAATTTACAAATGTTTAGAGAATACTTGGCCAAGCAAGAAAAAAGTAATAAGACTATTGAGGCCTATATGAGAGATATAAATCAATTCATGGCCTATGCAAAAGAAAATAAGATATTAGAATTTCACAATGATACAATGAAGGCCTACAAAGAATATTTATTATATGAAAGATTCTTATCTCCTACTTCGGCCAATAGAAAACTTGTGGCCATACATCAATTCTTTGCTTTTATTGAAGTGTCGGCCACAACTACAAAAGTAAAAATACAATCACAGAATTTCTTAGAGAATGTAATTAATAAGGCTGATATAGAAAATATAATTGATATTGCTAAGGCCAAGAAGGATTATAGAACGTTGGCCATAGTAAAAACATTGGAATTGACTGGCCTAAGAATAAGTGAAATGCTACAACTTCAAATAAAAGACATACATAGTAATACAATACAAATTGTTGGCAAGGGAAATAAGATTAGATCTGTATTTATTCCCAAGGCCTTGAATGATGTTTGGTTAAATTATTGTAGATTGGGCCGAATGAATAAAGGTTGTGATTACCTGTTTGTAGGAACTCGTGGCCATATGACTAGAAGTGGTGTAGATAAAGTTTTAAAGAAATATGGTAAGTTGGCCAATGTAAAAAAGGAGAAAAATCATGCACATTCATTTCGCCATCAATATGCAAAACGGTTAATAGATTCTGGTTTGGCCATTGATATTGTAGCCGATTTATGTGGCCATGGTAGTATTGAAACAACTCGGATTTATACCAGAAAGAGTAAAGAAGAATTATTAAATGTTATAGAAGATTTGGATTAGGCCAAAGATATTAAAATTAAATATTAGATTATTTTTAGAGTTTGTATGAATTGTACAAGCTCTTTTTTGTTGCGTGGAATTATAAAAATTGAATTAGAAAGGAATGGGGATATGGGCAAATATTCAAGTAAAAAAGTTGATGATCCTAAATGGGGAATTTTCGACAGCACAACAGAATGGAAATATTGGAATGAACTATTAAAGCAACAAGAGAAAGGAGAGATAAACAATTTAGATAGACAAAAACCTTTCTTATTAGTGCCAGCCTTTAAAGATTCCCACTACGAAAATAAAGGAATTCGTAAAATGGAATATATTTCTGATATGAGCTTTATTAGAGATGGTCAACTAGTCGTTGTTGATGTAAAAGGTAGTCTTTATAATATTACAAATGAAAGTAAGTGCAAGATAAAGATGTTTAAATACTTAAATCAAGATACACGTTTTGAATTAATTGTTACATATGATAGCAGATGGTTTAACTTAGAAGATAAAATAGAAAAGAAACAGTACACTGAATTAGTTAAACAAAAGAAAAGTGAAAAGAAAGCTAGGAAAGAAGTTAGGGACAAATTAAAAGCTGAGAAAGATAAGAATGTTAGTAAAAAAAAAGACAAAATAAAACAATTAAGAAAGGACTTGATATAATATGGCAAAAGAAAAAAGAAAACATGTTCAATATACAACTCCAAAATTGATAGAACAAATAAATCCACAAAATAAAGAACTTTGGAGGAAATATCTTAATGGGAAAAGACAGTTAGCTGAGTCCTCTAAGAATTCATATACTTCAGATATAAACCAATTCTTTGTTTTTATATTAAAAAATTATGATAATAAATACATATTTGATTTTGAAACTGAGGAAATGGCAGATGTTGTTGAAGATTTTCTTGCACTATGTCAAAGCGTATTTGAAAATAAAGATAGACGTATGCAACGTAGACTGTCTAGTATCTCATCATTATATCTATATTATAAAAAGAAAAGAAAAATCAAAGAAAATGTAGTAGATTTATTAGAAAGACCTAAAGCTCAAAAAGGAGTTTATGAAATAAAAAGAGTATTTCTAACACAAGAACAAGTAGAAACGATAAGAGAAGGATTAAAAGAAAGAAATAATACTCAATTAACATTAGTATTTGAATTAGGGTTATTTACTATGGCTAGAGTTAATGCTATATCTACTATTAGATTAGACCAGATTGACTTAGAAAATAGGGTTATAAGAGATGTAATCGAAAAAGAAGGATATTCTATTACGTTCAATCTCAATGATAGATGTATAGAATTAATTAAACAATGGTTGAATGAAAGAAAAGAAAAAGGAATTGAATGTGAGCATTTATTTGTTACTAATTATAATGGGTGGAGACAAGCTTCAGTTGGACAATTTAAAAGTACATGGATAAAACAAATAGGGGCTATTATCAATGAACCTGAATTATCCATGCATGATTTAAGACATAGTGGCAGTGACCTTAGATATAAAGCAGGTATGAGTCTAGAAGCAGTCTCGAAGGCGTTATCCCATAGATCAACGGGTGTAACAAAAGATTTTTATTTGCAAGAAGATACCGAATCTTTAAAACAAGAAATGCTAAAGTTTGATATTTAACTCCTTTTAAAACCACTCTTTTAAATGATTACAATAGCAAAAATAAAAAACAAATAGCAATAAAACCTAACCTCATCGAAACTATTAAAATCCACAAGATTAGGTTTTATCAGTATCTATTATCTATCAATTTAAAATATAAAAGGTTAAAATATTGTAGAATCAATTACCAAAGAACAACACTCTAAATCAATAATCAATTCTACTCTGTTATAATAACCAAAATTAAAAATAATTATACTCTTTATATAAATCAATATATTATAATTCACTAATCTTAAAGAAAAGGAATGTGTTAACAATGAATAAATAAATTAAAATTTTGAGGAGGAATATATATGGACGAAAATAATTACATAGACAAACAATTATCAGACCATGAAGCAAGACTAAGAAGACTTGAGGAAAGTGATGTTGAACAAAGGTTAGAATTAGCTGGGATTTCACGCTCTCAAGCAGAAATTAAACTATTAATGGCAGAACAGTCAAAAGATCAAATGAAGCAGTCTGAAAAACAACAAAATACATTAAATAACTTTACCAAAGAAATGTTTGATTACTTTAAGGCAAAAGAATCTCAAGAAGAAAGAATAAAAACTGAAAGTAATAAAATAAATAATGAAATGAAATTTTATAATACTAAACAATTTTGGGTTATAGCATCTATGATTGTTGGTGGAATTTTAACATATCTTGGATTAAAATAAAAAGAGACTACTTTCTCAAGTAATCTCACCTTTAGGACATATAATAACAAACAAAATATATCCATAAAACAATTATATCACTATTTCAATCAAAGTCAATACACATTTAAAAATAAATTAAAGTTCAAATAAAAAGAAGCAACTTAAATTTATAAGCCACTTCTTTTTATAGTAATATCGCTTGAAAATACCACTAAATTAGTTCCAATCTAATAATAACATACGAAAATCGGATAAGCAACATGTCGTTATGAGGTAAATAATTACAATTTTAAGGGAGTCTAAATATAATTTAAATATTTTTTGCATTAATTTGCAATTAGTATCTAATCTATATTTAGACTCCCTTATTTTTTTCATTTTTTAGTTTTCCTAAAGCAATGGTTTATAATAATAGTATGACCTATGTATTGGATATTATTCATTATTATTTTAAATTTTAAATAGTATCCAATTACTACTTTCTATTATGAATTTTATTTCATATATTTTCACTATCCCATCAATATTGCTTTGACATGTAAATACTTTTGCATTGTTGCCACAAAGTCTTTCGAGCTTAGTATCTACAACTTTTTCTATTTTTATAGTTTGATATTCACCATTTTCATTTTTAATCCTAAACTTTAAAGGAGTTATCTTCCCTTCTTCAGTAAAGTAAGCTATTACTTCTATGTTTTTCGCTACAACCTTCATAAATTGCACTTCCTTATTCAATATATAATAATAACATTATATCGAACATTTGTTTGTTTGTGAAGTGTAAATTATATAACATCATCTTTAAATTAAATACCTGAATCCCTTAAAGCACATTCCCAACAAGTTTCACAATTATATTCGTCACATTGGTATTGGTTAAAATCTACAAGTCCATATACACTAGGACATACTTCAGAACCTATAGTGTCTATTATTTCTTGCATTGTTTTAGTTTTAGCTAATTTAGTTATGGTATAGTCGTTTATTGATATATTAGCACTTTTATATTTTTCTAATAGTTCAGATACTAATTTACCAGATTGTTTATAAGCATATATTTCACCCAATTCCATGTTGTCAGCACACTCACTATAATATTTTTCAGCTCTTGTTTTAAATACGTCTATCTTGTGCAATAATTCAATTAGATCATTTATTATTTCATTATAATCAGCCACTTGTATTTACTCCTTTCTCTTATAATTGTAAAAAGCAAATGTATTGTGCATTGTAGATAATCCATCTATCTCCCACTCATCTTTATTAAAATTAAAGAATGTATCAGCTTCAAATTCTCCAAATCCGATAGTTAAATAAATCTTATTGCAATAAGGCAATAATTGGCTGTATATCTCTCCTCCACCTATAATGAACACTTCTTCATTTGAATCTCTATACTCTTCTAGAACCATATCAATATTCATATAGCATATGTCTAATTCCTCATCTAGTCCCATTTTAGAACGACTTAACACTATATTTGTTCTATTAGGTAATGCACCATTCGGCAAACTTTCAAATGTTTTTCTGCCCATAATTACTTTGTGATTCGTAGTTAATTCTTTAAATCTTCTCATATCTTCTTTAACGTGAAACAATAATTCATTGTTATTTCCAATTCCACCGTTAAGATCAATAGCTACTATAATAGATAACATTCTATACACTCACTTTCATTTTAATAATTCCCATATTTTTATAATCTTCTAAAGCAATACCGTCTATGGTGAAGTCATAAAAATTAGTTATGTCAGGATTTAATTTTAGTTTAGGGGTTATAGAATAAATATCTTGTAATTTACTATATTCTTCGTGCGTTATATCTTTATAATATTCATTATAAGTATCATAATTATATACACAACTTTGTAACCTCTCATATCTTTCTAATTGTTCTCTCATGCCTTCAATTTGATTTTCATAGATATGAGCATTATTTATAATATGAGTAAGTTGCCCTACTTGTAATCCAGTAGCTTGTGCAATCATATGAGTTAAAACTGCATATTGCGTTGTATTAAAGGGAACGCCCAATGGAATGTCTCCTGACTCTATTTTCAATAAGGTTCGTTAAACCTTACCCGTTTCAACTCCATTAATTGAAACTGCTATATATTACTATATAGAAAAGACTATATCACAATCCTATTAGTATTTCAGATAGGATTCCCTGCTTTTCCCGTCACCTTGCATTATGCAACCTCCAATAACTTGAGGGGTACTCTACTCGCTTCTATTTAATAACCTTTTATATTTATCAAACATGCTTTCGATAGTCGTTAGACATTTAATTATTATTTGTGTTTTTATATGTAATAATAATTAGGAAAGTTTTTTGATTTTATTCTATTTAATATTGTTGTAGGTGTCACCCCTAGTTGTCTAGAAGCTTCGGTTAGACTTTCGTATTCATCTTCTTCTATTTTTACTTTTTTCATGTTAGGAGGTTTCTTTCCTAATTGTTTTTCTCTAATTTTATTTTTCGATTCCTCAGAGTGATGTTTCCCATAAAAACTATTTAATTCTCCAATTTTTAATTTTGCTTTATCAGATAAGTTATTTTTAATTTCGACAGCCTTTTCTTCTCCAAAGAACTCATAATAAGTTTTTCCTTTTATGTCTCGATAAGCACCTGTGTTTTTTTGAGAAATTTTATTTTTCGATTTTTCAGAATGATGTCTGCCATACATTCCATTATCTTCTCCTTTTCTTCCGTATGTATTGCTTAGTTCTTCTTTTGACATTTTAGACATATTTTCTTTTCTAGTTTCTAATCCTTTTTCTATAATTAGTTTCTTATTGGGATGATACGATAACAAATCACCACCATCTTTAGCCTTTTTAGATATGTTATATAACATATCTTTATAATTATCTATATAATATTGTTCAATTTCTATACTTTCAATTTCTGTATTACAAATTTTATAGATTTCAAATTCAAAATTATTTTCACCATATTTATTCCACGCTCTTTGCAAGTGCTTATTATGATGTTTATTTTTTCTTAGTGCTGACTTATGAGAATTAAATCTTTGATTTATATTAACTGAATGACCTACATAAAATTTATTATTAAGTAAATTTTTTATAAAATACGTTCCTATCATTATTTATTCACCTCCTTTTTATTTTAATAACACAAATAATAATATTTAGTACGGGATTGTCTTATAAATATAAGAGTTTCCCCGTTTAACAGGGTTTTCGATAGGTATTACTACCTAAAGACGCTCTTTTACAAACGTTGTATAAGCATACAATTCAGTTTACCATCTGTCACATCCCAAATAGTTTGATAACAACAAGGTTGTAATTGCATTTCTGGTAAATCTTCAATATTCCATAAAGAAATAATCATTCTTCTATCTTGTGGATTAGTTTTTAAAGTTTCAATAAGTTTATCAAGTTGTTTATATTTTGCTATTTGATACCCATAAGCTTTTCCTATAGTATTATTCTTATCAACCCATTCATCCCAAATATGAACATTTTGATTTTGTAATAATGTAACATCATTTGACTGTTGTTGCCATATCCATAACATTTCTTTTGTAGCTGTTTTAAAAGCCACCTGTTTAGTTTTTAATATAGGAAACTCCTTTTGTAAATCCACTTGTATTATTTGATGTGGTAGTTTATATGTTGGCATACCTGTTCTATTATTATCGTAGTATCCATATTCTATTATATTTTTAACTATATTCATATATTGAACTTCATAATTACTTATCATATTCTTTCATTCTCCATTCTTATTATTACTTTATATATTAATTTGTTTATAACCTTGTTAAACTAATATTATCAAAAGCTTCTAAATATGCGTCTACATCAGTTAAATATTTGTCTTCATATTCTTCTAGCATACTTAGATCACCTTCTTCTTGTGAACTTTCTTCATATTTTTGTTCAATACTATTATGTAATAATATATTGTCATTTCTCAACATATAATTCTCAGCCTTAACTTCTGATAATTCCTGTGTAAGCCTGTCAATTTCAGCCATTAAGTCCATTATTGTTGGGTTTTGATATTCTACTTCAATTTGTTTACATGAATTATTCATTTTTAATATATCCCCTTTACCCTCATTATTTTTATTTGATTTATTAGCATTGCGAACTAAATTTGTTTAGCTAACCATTCTAAATACTGTTTTAAATTGTCGGCATTTTCTCTATCAAGGACATTTTCATGTACCTAGAAATCAAGGAATCCTATTATTGTTGCTTTTTCTTTTATAATCGCCATAGCTTTTCCTGTATCCATTGCATCTTCCACCCTTTTATAATATATTAAGTACCCAATTATTTTTACTTATGCTAAGTAGTTTGTCATTAAAATAGTGATAGTTATAACCATTTATTAAGCATAATGTATACATTGTATTTATCCCTCCTATAATTCGTGATTTCTGCACAAAACGTACTATTTTATTTATTTAAAATTTAACTTTTATTTGGCTCTGTTATTTTACTATTGTTAAATATAATAGTAAGAACTTATTATTTCAGTTTCTTTTATATTTAAATTATATCTTTTGTTTAGATATTCAGCGAATTCACTAACTTTTATATAATCAAAAAGTGTCTCAGAAAATTCATCTTTATAGTCATAAATCTCTTCTAATTTTTCCATTAAATCGTATAAGTCTTTTTCTTTGAATTCGTTTATATAAGGTAATAAATCAATTGAATCTAAATATTTAAATACCTTTTTAGTAGTCATACCTACTTCATTCCATGAAATTCCACTCATATTTAATCACCTCTTTTTTAATTATAGCTTATTTGTTTTCCTTCTTCTCTAATACACACAAAGGTTGGAAATTGTAAACTTATTAACTTGGTTTTCTTATCCATAGTTTCTTCTTTATACTTAACCTCTAAAATTCTACCTATGTATTTATCACGGTTTGTCCAATATTCTTGACGTTGTTCATCTGAATAGCCTGAACCAACAGAAACTTAATTACCTTTATAATCTATTATAAAAGAACCTAAAACTCCTTTATATTTTCCTTCTCCTTCTGCATAATTAATTATTTTACAATCAGCAGTCATAAACTTTTTAATCTTTAATATGCCATTGTGACGTTTATTTTTCCATTCACAATCCTTTATAGCCATACAACCTTCTTTATCTTGTGATATTGCTAAATCTAAATATTCATCTACCACAGATATGTCTGTTCCTTCATAATATACAATTGGTATATCCAAATTAGCTAGTCCCTTTTCAACTGCATCTGCTTTTAATTGTCTTAATTGTTTTAGCCTATCTTTATATTTCAATTTGCTTTTTCCTGCAAAGAATTCATCTATAGGTAATAAATCAAATACAATTAAATCTATCATAGTTTTATCTTCCACATCTGAATTTACGATTGAAGTTGTTAATCTAAAGTTCTCACCATTTGAAATATTGTCTATATTCTTTCTAACTAATTCTCCATTGAAATAGTATCCTTCAAAACTTAGTTGTTCTAATTGTTTAATTATATGATCTAAGTTTGATATCTCTTTACCTTGCCTACTTAACATTATTCCATTTACGTATGAACAATTTATACCATTAAGTTTTTCTTCTAAACAAATCCAAGTGCCTTTCTTTAATGGATATTTATGAATCGGATATGCTTGTTGGATATTAAATTCTGGTATTAATCCTTTGATAGCCTTATTTATGCTTTTCCCTGATATATTACATCTTAAATCCTTGGTAAGTACCTTAATCCATAGTTCTTGTTCTTCGTAATCACAATTTGATAAAAATTCTAAAACTTCTTTTCGTAGGCTATCATTGATATTTGATTTTGAAAGTGTATCAAGCATTTCAAATCCATTAATCCATAAATGTCCTACATAGAATGTTGAATTTTCTAAATAGCTCTTTAGTAATTCTCTAAGTTTCTTCTCGCTGAATCCAAACTGAAGACTATCATTGTATGTATAATATAATATTTTAGTAAAGTCTTCATTATCTTTATTCTGTTGTATTATTGATATTTTATCATTTGAACTACTTGTACTTTCTAATTTATTTATAATTCTTATTACTTTTTCCATTTTCATATCTCCTTCATTATTATATTTTAATTTATAATTTACATTAATTTGTCAAATAGCTTCTTTTAATTCACATTTTTTATCTTCTTGTAGATTATAAGCCTTTGCCATTTCCATATATTCTAATGAATACGTCCAATCATTATAGTTATATATATCTTCCAAACCTAGTTCACCAGTATTCTTAAATTCATTTTTCAACATTTAATCTACCTCCATTTATTTAATTTATTATTTATGTATTATTTTTATATCTATTTCATTAATTGGAACTTATTTGTGTCCATATGTATATAATAATATATTTGGATTCTTTTGTCAACACATTAATATATTAATTTGTTGAAATATTTTATTCTAATCTTAAATAATTATTTGTTATACCTAATCCATTATATTCCTGTACTGTCAAATCAAAATCTTTAACTAATTGTTTTTCTTCTTCGTTCATGTCTGAATATTTCTTTTGCCCAAAGTCTGGAGGTAATGCGTTTAAGCCCTTTCCTGCTAAAATATTAAAAATCTCTAATGCTCTTTTATCTTTATATACTATGTGAATTGTACCCTTTTTAAAACTCGATAAATAAAAGTGAGGTGTATCAATATTCTTTTCACATTTTTTAATAGATTCTATTATATCTCTATTGTCTATATCATAACTATCGCCTTGTATGTTATTGAAGATGATATTTAAATCTTTTAATGTATCGGGAACTCTATATAAATAATCTCCATAGTATCTTATAATTGATTTCTTATTTATCTTATAACAACTATTAGTTTTCCAACCACTGTATAAATAAATATTGCTATTCCATGTTGAATCTGAATAATACCCCTTATAAGTGAGATCTTCAAAAACTTTTGCAACAGTTTCTTCATAACTTTTTGGAATAGCTTGTATTAATTGTTCATAGAAATAGTGAATATTATTCATGTTAAAAGATATATTTCTTTGTTTTTCCATATTGCAATTAAAATTATCTCTTAATTTAGATGGTAATTTCTTTTTAAAATCAGTTTCTTCTATAAATTTGTTCCAATATTGTAAATTAGTCTTGTCTAAATAGTCATTGATTGATAATTGTTTAGGAGTCGATGTATCATCACATATGCTAACACCAGAACTTATTCCAAACCCATTTAATAATTTATTTATTTTCATTTTTTCTTTAAATAATTCTGTAGTTGCTTTTTTAACCATATCACACTCTAATACTAAAGATTGAAGTTTTGTCATTTGGGGAAGTAATGCTTGAAAATTATCAACATCTATATCAGGATTATCTCTTTTAAAATGTCTTTCAAATATAGATTCATCTTTTTGCATTGGAACATTTATGTATATTAAAGCAGTTTCTACATCTGTTTTTCGTTCTGAATCACTAAAGGCGTTTTGAATATATTCTATTTTTCCATTGTATTGTTGTATTTGATTTATTAATTCTTTTCTTGTATTACTATATGGATTTTTTATGGTTTCTGCATTTAACAAACCTACAATTTGACCACCTATTCGTTTTTGAATTTCCAAACATCGTAAAAAATGTTTATCTCCTTGTTCAAATGGAGGATTTAGAATTATTAAATCATAAAATCTTTGTGGATCATATGTAAGAAAATCATCATGTACAAGATTGTAACCTTTCCCTCTTAATAGATTTGCTAAGTTTTCATCTAATTCTATTACATCAAATACTAAGTCTTTCTCTGCCCTATTATTTCCCGACCAAAATTTATTAGAATATTGTTTATCGTAATATTCCTTATAGTATTCAATGATATTTCCCTTACCAGCACTCGGCTCGAGAACGTACTTAAAGCCTCTTATTTCTGATATCTTATCTAACATTTTAAAAACTAAGTTTTTAGGGGTTGGGTAGAATTGGTCATTGTCAGTAAACATTCATTTAACATCTCCTTTATTATTTATATTAATTTGTTATTTTAACCACAAATTAATCTTACCACTAGTGCCAAAATAATGCAATACTTATTTTAACAAATTAATGTATAAAGAATATATGAAAAAGAGTAGTTAATTGTTCCTAACTACTCTTAAAAATATGTATTTATTTTATTGTAAATTAACTATTTAGTGAAACATCATTTTGTTGTACTACATCATACGTTGTTTCTGTGAAATTTACCTTTATATCATCTCCTAGAAAAGCTTTCAAATTTTCTCGAAGTTTATCTTTTGTATTTTCTATTGCTTCTGCTCTATAGTCTTGATCTGACATTATTGTATTTCTAGTCAATTCTTTGACTCTCATGTTAAGTGCATCTCTTTGATATGGTTGGAAATTGGATTCAAAAAGTTTCACTTTTTCAGAACTTGCTTGATTTAATTGTTCTATACTTATCAAACTTAATTTATTTGGACTAATTTGAATGTTTATAACCCCATCATTGCAAGTAACTTTAGGAGTACTTAAATCATATGCAAATAAAAATTTATATCTATTGTTATATGTAATCTCTTTAGAACTATGATTTTCAAACCACTTATTAATCCAATTCATATTTACGTCATCACTTGGAATATCTTTATTTGTAAATGTTTTTGTAGCACCTATTTCACCACTAAATACATTCAAGCTATTTTCCTTATTCAAATGGTCTATAACATCTTTACTGGAAATAACTCTAAACTGTTGTACTTGTTGTGAAATTTGAGTTTGTGGGACTTGTGTTAAAGTTTTAGTAGTATGTGATTTATATGCAAATATTGAAGTTATCATTAAAACACATACTAAACCTGATATTACAAAGTTAACAATAAACTTAATTAATTTATTCTTCATCATCTTGTACCCCGTCTACATTACTAAGAAATCTAACCATTTCATTTTTAGCTTTAATAATAAGTTGCTTATCGTCTTCAGTTAAATCTTTTATCTTTAAGAATTTATTATATTGTCTTTTAACCCAAAAGATATCTGTTTTATTCTTAATTGTTGGGATCAAAGAATCATCAAGGTATATAATCAAGTCTATTGCCATTCCAAACATTAATACTAAGTAATAATAAAGCATTAATATTCCGCTGTTTTTAGTATGTAAATTTTGTCCTATAAGATAAATTACTGAGCCTAATAGGATATAAATTAGTATAATATATAATATTATTAACATTTAATACACTTCCTTTATTTAATTTATTTATCACCTGCTTTCTATACTTTTGTGTAAGACAGACTATTTTATTTAATCTGTCTTAATTTATTATAATTTGTTTTATTTATTAGTTACCTCCTTCAATTCCTTTAAGAATTACTTTTGCTAATCTATTTAATAATTCTTGTGTATTTGATAATTGTTCTTCTAAATCTTTGATTTTCTTATTATCTAAATCTGTTTTAAAGTTGTTTAAGTGCATATACGTTATTAAGATACCAAAGTTAAACCATATTATATCTTTGGTAATTGCAGAATAGATCATAAGTCCTAATCCAGTAATTGTACCGAAGACTTCAGTCCAATGTTCTTTTAAAAATTCTTTCAATTTTCATTCCTTCTTTCAATTTTTTTAATTTATCATAATCATTTAAAAGTATTATTTTATTTTATTAGAATATTTAGAAATCTAGGCTAGTCATAGCCCCATTCTCAAACCTATTATTTTATAAAATCTAATGGAAACTCACCAATAATATCTCTAATTGCGAATGTTCTATAATCTTGCTTATCAATATCAAATGCTACCATTAACCATTGTTCTCCTTTGTGCCACTCAACTTCTCCATAATAGATTTTTATTGACTGAGTATATGCTCTTCTTTCTGATATTTCGTCTTTCCAATTCTTATAAGTAAATTTTAATTCTTCCATAATTAAATACCTCCTAATTATTTAGTTCCCGTACTAGAATATCCACCACGATTTACATCGCCTAATTGTTCAACTATTTCAAATTCAACATTTTCCATAACTCTATCAACTACTTCGAATTGTAATATTCTATCATCGTAGTTTATTACGCCATCTCTAGTACACCATACCATTGCACACCATTCATCATCATTTCCTTGAAATCTATTATCTATTTGACCGACACTGTTTGTTAATAAAAATCCATAATTTTTAAACATTCCTGAACGAGGATATACATTAGCTTTTTTGTTTGGTGGCATTTTCATGGCGAAACCTAATTTAAAGAATAAAGTATCTCCAAAACTATATTTACAAGGGAAAATTGTTTCTTCTCCATTTTTAAATACTCTACTAACTCTAATATCAACTAAATCCCCACCATCAATCTTTTCCATAGGTGTAATATTTTTATCTATGTATCTTACTTGTAATGTCATTTTGTTGTTTACTTGTTTCATAGTTCCTGTTATTGATTCACCTGTGTCTTCTGCCCCTAATGGTAATACGTCCATTTCAATTGTTGATTTATTCATTTTATTCTCTCCTTCTAATTTATCATTTTTGATGTTTTCATTAAATTTCTTAGACATATCCTCTAGGATATCACTTAAATTTCTATATTCACCATTATCATCAGTAAGTGATACTCCAATATTCTTGAATTGTTCTGACATAATATTATATTTTTCATTGTATGCTAATCTTCTAGCTTCTTCGTGAGAATCTGCTTCTACCTCTATGTAATTTTCTGAAAACAAACTTACATTTATTTTATATTTCATTCTTCTTCTCTCCTTATATATTGAATTAATTTATTGAATTGTAATAAAGTATCTGATTTATTCAGACTTTTATTAATTTGCCCATTCAAAAAATATACCATATAATTTATTAGTCTTACTTCTTGTTGTTGGATTACTTGATTTTCCGTATAATTTATTCTTTATAGCAGATGAAGAAGTATTAAAGTATTCTCCACATTCAACTAATGAATCAAATATCATTACTGTTTTATCTAACAATGTAGCTTTTACGCCTTTCTTTTTATAATCATTATCTGGAGGATTATTATTCACATGACATCTGTGCCATTGATTATAAGCACCATCACACCATTCAAGGTTGGTATAAATATTATTAGCTCTTATTCCATCTATGTGATTAACTTGTGGTAAATTTAAAGGATTAGTAATAAAATATTCAGCAACGAGTCTATTTATTCTATAATATGTGCAATCACCTCTATTTCCATTAGATAATCCAATTCTTAAATATCCATCTTTATCTTTGGATGGTTTTAATATTCTTTCTTTCATATATCTATTTTGCATATTTATTCTTGCTAAACTTTTAAGGTTTCCAAAATTTGATATTTGATATTTACCTTCAAATCCAACTATATCTTTAAATTCTTCTTCCATTTAATAATTTAACCCCTTTTTATAAATATGTTGATTTTCTGTTGCCAAGTGAATACCGTATTGTAAATTAATAGTACAACTTAATTCTTCAATATACCTTCCAGTTTTAATATAATCACATAATTTTAGTTCAAATTTAGGGCAGTCTTTTAAATCATATCTAGTAAATAACCATATTTCCTTATTGAGTGTTTTTAAATCTCTTAGCATTTGTTCTAACTCTACATGATTTTGGTCGTTAGGTTCTCCTCCAAATATCTGTATTGAAGTTATCATATTATCAAAATCTTGAACTTTAGTTTTTATTTTCTCAAAATACACCTCATCATATAAATCACCTATATCAAAGTTCCATGATTCAGGATTGTGGCAATTGGTGCAATGGGGATTGCCCTTACACCCTGCCACATATATTTCTAAGGCTTTTCTACTTAAAGTATATTGAGTAGCTAATATGTTTATAATTACTTACTAGCCTTTCCTATGGATTCAGTATTGTACATTTGTCTATTCGGAGCATCTTCTTCTCTTCTAACTTTGTGCCAGTTTTTAATATTTGTAAGAAAACCGACCACTCTGGTATAGAAGTCTACTATTTCCGCACCACATATAGGGCAAATATTATCTGAACCTACTGTCATATGACCATTTTCACATTTTCTTAATAAATAATTTATTGCAAAATATATTACACCTTGTTTTGCACATGTTTCAATTAACAATTTCATATCTTCTACGTTATTTAATCTTTCATCACAAGAAATATGCATTATAGATCCACCAGAGAAATGTTTATCAAATGTTCCTTGTAGTCTAATTCTATCTAATAAATCTGCATTTACTATTAATGGTATGAATTGATTTGAATATAAATTGTATTCTGTTTGATATTTTAATAATTGGTCTTTTGATGCTAGTTTAATTGATACATTTTCTGCTGGAATTTGTTCACAATTATGAGGAGTTTTAAATCTCTTTTGCATTTTATCATTAACAGTATTTATTATGTTTATGATTTCTAATCCTAATTGCATTCCATTTTCTGTTTTTATATCTTCTCCTAAATATGATATTGCCTCATTGAATCCATTAATTCCACAAGTTGAATATTGAGTGTTAATATCTACAAAGCCTAAATCATATAGTGGATGATTACCATTGTCTATTCTTTTTTGAACTATCTTTCTTTTTGTATTATTAATTTTTGCACACATCTCAACTAATAAAGCTAATTCTTCCATAAATTTTGCTTGATCATTTTGATATTTTATTGATAATCTAGGTAAATTAATTGTACAAACTCCTAAACTACCAATTTTACTTGAACCACTTCCAAAGCTATTAAAATATTCATTAGTAGTTTCACTGCGTAATCTGCAACAAGAAGATAATGTGCTAGTCTTACCCATATACATATTTATAAAAGCAAATTTCATATTCTTTTTTGCTATGTAATTAACAAACCCTATATCTTGTAGTTCCTGATTGTCATTTATGCTGAAACATGCTGTTGTAACAGGAAACGTAATTGGAGTTCTTTCTTGTTCTCTATTCATAATGTCTAGATATAGGTTTTGCATCTTCTTAACTACTTCTCTATCAGGATGGCTACCATCTGGGAATATGTAGTCATTAATCATTTTATCTAAGAATCTACCATCATAAATTGATACATTAGTAAATGGAGATTGATTCCCTCTCATTGGTTGATTAATTGTGTAGATAAATGATGTTAATTGTGAATCAACATAATTCCAACAATCTTCTTCAGTTACAAAAGAAAAATGTTCATCTCTTTTATTTACTAATATATTTTTAACATAGTAACTCATTACTACTAATAAATCAGCTAATCCACAAGCACCTAGAGTTGAATTACTTGCAACTACTACAAATTGTTCTAATTGAGATTTAAAAGCTGTTAGATATTTAGGTGGTACACTATGTATTTTCTTTACCATACTAAGTCCATTCATCATAATGTCGTATGTAGAATAGTTATAACAATATGGTAATCCTCCTCCTACTCCTATAAAGTCGTTTATATAAATATCTCCCGTTAAATTTCTTTCTACAATATTATTTGCAAATCCTAATCCATATAAAGATTTGGATTCTTTCCACATCATATAATAACTGTTTATTTTTTCAAAAGGTTTTTTCAATTCAGTTGAATAACTAATTACTGAAACGTCATCTACATTACTATTTTGATCTACTGATATATCAGTAGTAGTTTTTACTTTTTTACTAAAGAAACTTTTTGAGAATTTGGCTAAGTCTAATTGTACGCCTATTCCGTCCATATCGAATAATTCACTTGGATATTTACCCCTTAAATACATCATTAAATCGTCAAATTCTTGTTCATAGCTTATTTTTAAGTACATAATATTATCTCTCCTTCTAATTGTTTATTATTTCTTGTAATGTTTTTAATTTATTATCAACCACTATTAATGGTAATGATAGCATGTTACTTTCTTGTGCTAAGTTTATATAAAAATCCTGTTCTTCTTGTGGTAAATCATTTAATAATTTATATTCAAACTCAATACCTTTATTTTTTAAAACTGTTTTAGTCATATTACAGGCTGAACAATTTTTCTTTCCAATTAATAAAATCATTTAAATTTCCTCCTTAATATAAAGTTCACATATACAAATGTCTTTTTCTCTTTTATCTTTGCATGGACATTTAGTATCTTCATTTTCAATAATCATGCATGGACAATATTTGTTATTTGCTAAAACTTTCATTGCTACTTCTTTTCTCTTTTTAATGTCTGGATTTAATATCATTGACATCTTTCAAATCACTCTCTTCCTATATTATTTGTTTATTTTTATTGTTGTATTATCTACAATATTATCTATGCCGTTAGAGATCACTGACGCTATTACTCCAACCACAAAGTACATAAAAACATCTGCTTTAAAATAATCTAAAATAGCTAATGCTATTAAAAATGTGATAACTGAACCTATAAATTTTATTATTGCTTTCAACATTTCAATCACTCCTTAATATGTTTATTTCTTTTATTTTATTATATAAGCTATTTTTAGTTCACCTCATTATGATTTAGTCTTCTTCTTCAAATTCTTCAAAGTCATTTTGGTTCTCTAGAGTAATATTTTTAAATATCTTTTTATTTAATTCTTTTTCATCAATTAAATTGTCCAATTCAGATAATCCTTCAACTAAATTTAATTTATAGTCAAGTTCCTTTTTAGCACCTTCACAATCGCATCTAGTTGGTGTTACCCATTGAGATTGATCTTTTATTTTAAATATTCTCCAATCACTAGATTCTACGTCTTTATCACAGTAAATACATTGATTGAATCCATATGGATTTGTATATGTTCTAGATGATAATAAGTCTTGTAAATTAATATCGCCAGTTTCTAATTTGTAATATTTTTTCATGATTTATTCAATCCTTTCTAGCTTTAATTTATTAACAGTTGTTAAAATCAGCATTTTATGTTAATATCCAACCTCTGTAAGCTAGTTATAGCCCCATTGTTGAAAATGAGATTTTTTGTAATTCTAACAAATCTAGTATAATTTATTCATTAATATCAATATAGACTCTCTATATTTAAGACCACCTAACAAACTGCAAATATAACTTTTGATATTTTCTCTTTGCTTGACATCTAATACCAATTCTTTTAATGTCTTTGATAACTCGATTAAAATATCATTAATATCTCGTAATACTCCATTGACACAAATACTTATTCCCCATGTTTTTAGTTCATTATTTAAGTCTTTACAATTAGATAAATTGTTGTATGTAACATTTAATAAGTTTTCATTTTTAATATTCATTATTTATCACTCTCAACTTTCTTAAATTTAATATTTTCTAATTCAACATCATCATACTTACTTCCTAGTTTTAAACAATGCATATATAACATTCTATCTGCTTGAATATAGACATCTCTAATCTTTTCCTTATTTATTAATAATTCTTTATTTGGTGTTATTGTAGAACTATTTGCTAAAGAATTTATTAGCTTATATAAACATTCAGATGATTCTTTCAAATCTTCATATCTTTCTAGTGTAATATTTACTGTTTCATTATCTTTATAACTCACATTTATTCTCCTTTTATCTCTATTCTTTATTTATTAGCTATTATCCATTGCATAAACTCAAACGCACCTTGCAATAACTTTCCGTCTTCTTGACTCTCAGAATATTCTAAGAAATATTGTCTAAGCTTTTCATTGTCAGCCTCACGAATTTGAGTTTCAAAATCCTTTTGATATTGTTTAAATTTGTTACTTTCTACTAATATCTTTTCTTTGTCTAAAAACTTTTGCATTTGACTTCCCATATTCATTCACTCCTAAATTTCATTATTATATTCTCCCATCTTTTCTTTATTTTCTTGCGTTTGTCTCTTGTTGATTTTATATAATAATTTATATACTTCTTCCATATCTTCATCATTCATCTTCAATAGCAAATTAGAAAATTGAATATTTAGACATAATTTTTTATTAATTATTATCACTCCTTCATCAGTTAAATGACTATAATAGTATCCATCTCTTTGAATCTAGCATTTTTAAAGACAAACTTGTAACCATTGGTTTAGTCAAATAAGTTAAATATAAGTCTCCATCTCTAATAAAGTATTCTTTATTGTTAAATCTGCATCTACCGCCATTATCCATATATTTTCTAGCAGTTTGGAAATCAACATATTCTATTTCTTGCATTTGTTCCACCTTCTTTATTTAATTTAAAATTAAAGCTCACTCAAATTATACATCGGTACTAAAACTTGCTTATTATTTATGTATACGTACATTGCTTGGTATCCTTCTCTAGCAACTCTAACTACTTGTCCTGATGGATTGTACCTTACATACAATGTTTGTCCATTTATCATATATTTCACCTTCCTTTCTATTTAACAATATATCCAACTTTTCTATCAACTCCGTAAGATTGAATTCTCTTTTTATATTGACTATCTGATTCTGATTCACGCCTAGGAGTATAAACATCCAATCTAATACTTCCATCATTATTAACTTTTATATATTTGCTACTTCCCCTATCTTCAACTACATACTCGTTACCATCAATAATTATTTTAGTTCCAAAAGGTATATGAGGTGGACTCGCTACCATTCCACGAGAAATTCGTTTGTTACTAGCTGTAATTCCATCTGTTTTACCACATTCACTTTCCAATACTCCATAGTAAGTTAATACAAACTCTTGCCATTGAAGTTCATTTATTTTCTCTTTCTCTAATTGTTCTTGTTTAAGTTTCTCAGTTTTAATCTTATCGCTTTCTAATTTATCTTTTTCATATTGTATTTGTATGGGATTTTTAACTAATCCTAAATTGTCTATCTGTACCATTTCGTTAACTTTAAATTCTTCTTTAATATTATTTGCCACGAATGGTATCTTTGCATTTGTTGGCATTATAAATAGTAAACTACTTGATAATAATACCACTGACAAACGCATTGTCCTATTCAGCATTTAATCAACTCACTTTCTTATGTATATCGGTATTTAACTATATCTTGATTAATTTTAGTACCTTCTCAATTTCATTAGCTATTTCAACTATATTTGCAGTTTGTTCTTGAATTCCTGCTGATATTTCTTCCATTCCAGCAGATGTATCACTCATGCTAATATTAATTTCTTCTATATTAGCAATTCTAGTTATACTACTTTGTTTTAATTTTATGCTATTTTCTTTTCCAGTTTCAGTCTTTGTAAGTATAGTAGTAACCATAACTTGAAGTTCTTTTATTATTTGGCTTATCGTAGAACTAAAACCTTTTGATTGTTCTGCTAACTTTTTAATTTCATCTGCTACAACTGAGAACCCTTTGCCATATTCCCCAGCTCTGGCAGATTCTATACTTGCATTTAATGATAAAAGATTTGTTTGGTTTGCAATTTCTTTAATAGCTTCTGTTATTTTAGAAATATCTTGCATTTTAATATTTAAATCATTCGCATTATCATAAATATTTTCAATATCGCTACTAAATTTATCCATTATTCCACCATTGTTTTTAGCACTTTCGTATGCACTATTAACTCTTTCGGCTATGTTAAATATAGTTGCGTTGATCTCTTCTACTGTAGCCGTAAACTCCTCTGATATACTTGCTGAGGAATCAATGGCATTACTAATTGATTCAGTATCTTTTAATAGTCTTAAGGTTATTTCTTGTACTGATTTCTTATATTCTTCAAATAGCTTATTCTTGGTTTCTAACTCTGTATTTAGTTCGTTATTTTGTAATTCTAATTTATTTATTTTGTTCTCATTTTCCTTTTTGATTATTTCTAATTTTTCATTCATTAGTTTTTCCATTGATTCTCTTGCTTCTTTTATACCTTTTTCATTTTTAAATAATTTCATCATCTTATATACTCCTTCGTATTTAATAATTTATTTGTTGTTGGCTACCCTTGTCAACACTAAATTGTCAAATTTATCTGAGGAAATATAGTTTATTTATCAAATTCTTATAGTATTTCATCTTTAATCTCAATCTCTTTGTCTCTGTCAAAGTTAAAATGATTGTTTATTCCTATATCACTCTGAAAATAAAACTTTTCGTTACAACCATCGGTTAAGCATCTTGCTACAAATTCTACGTATTTATTGTTTTCTATTTCAACTAATTTATAATCGCTTGTTAATTGATAGTTTGATTGTTCACATATTGGGCAGTAGATTTTGTTTTCTTGTAATAATGCTTTATTCATTTTAATTCGCCTTCTTTATTTATTATAAAATATCACTTAACATATCTTCTATAGTTTCCATAAAGTCAATTTTGTCTATATCTTCATTTTCTAACATTTCTCCAATATCATATTCAGCATTGAGTCTTTTATAAATTAGTTTAGAAATAGATTCATAATCATACCCTTTTACTTCTATATCCTCTATATTTTGAATTTTTCCTCTGGCTTTTCCTGTCATATAATGAATTAATCCTTTTGAATCAATAAAGCCTGTATCTCCACTCTTGACTAATATTGTATTGTTATTATCTATTGCACCTTTTATTTCAAAATCATCTGTTATTGTTACTATTTCTCCTATTTTATGTTTCATCATAACATCTCCTTTGATGTTTTTATTTATATTAATTTGTTTTAATTTTTTATGTATCCACAACTTAGGCTCTCACAACCGTATATATTTTCTATCTCATTTGTTGGTTGCCCAAAATATTCACTAGATTGAGTATTTCTTCCCAACTGCACTATATCTTCTCCACATAAGGGACATTTCTCTTTATCCAATGACCATTCTTCAAGTCTTTCTGACAAGTCATAAGCTAATTGTTTTGGATTGTCTGTAATTTGTACTATAAATTCATTTATAGTTTCTATTGTGAGTTTTGTATTGGTATTGCAATATTCCCATATCATTTGTAGTAGTTCATCTGCTGACATTCTTTCACCACCTCATTTCCTTTACTGGTTAATATTAGTTTAACATCTAGATAATAGCTTGTCAATACTTTCTACATTAATTTATTATATTATTTTATAATTTTAGCAGATACTAAATTCCAATCCTTTTTCTTAGAGTTCCAAATTATTATACCTTGTGCGTTTCTACTGTCTTTCCTATTTAATCCTGTGGTATTTACCATTTTAGTCTTACCAAAATTATCAGTTAATTCAATATCTATATCTTCAGTTATTTGAGTTATTAATATTGGTAATCCTAATTTCTTAGCTAAACTATTCTTTAATCTAGTAGCATTTTGTTTAGTAGCATATGAGGTTAATGGTATTATAACCAAATGCCCGTCAGGATACATTAATACTGTTTCTCCCTTATATTGGTTAGTAGTCAACATTCCTATTATGTTTTCATCTTTTTCTAGTGGCAATAAATTTGGTAAGAAGTCACCTATGGTACTTGGTGTCTTTTCATTGATTTCCCATAGATTTAAGAAATAAGCATTCCCTTGATTTGAAATAAAGATAGCTTTATCCTTGTTACTACATTGTATTATTGTTTTAACTTCATCATCGTCTTTAATTTTTTGAGTTTCGTTATATTTACGTGTTTTCTTAAAATATTGTTCTTTCGTAAATATTAGTGTAGCTGTAAAGTCTTCAATTAGATCTTCTTGTTTTACTTCTTTCACTTTATCTTCATAGATTATTTCTGTTTTACGAGGTTGTCCATATTCTTTTTTAACCCTTTGTAAATCTGATATAATCATCTTATCAATCTCTGAATCAGTTTCTAATTTATATTCTAAGTTTTTGATATCATCTTCTAATGCATGAATATCTTTTATTTCATTTTCAATGTATTTCTTGTTTATGTTTCTTAATTTCATATCATAGACATATTTTCCTTGTATTTCATCTAAGTTGAATTCATTCATTAATTCTGGTATTATTTGATTTTCTTCACTATATCTATTAATTTCTATAGCTTTGTCTATATTTAATAATACCTTTTCTAATCCTTTCAATAGATGTAATGATTTTGATTTTGTATTGATGTCATTAGATAATACATTTTTTATACATGTTTTTCTGAATATCAACCATTCATCTAATATTCCTTTTATTCCTAATACTTTTGGTTTTCCATCTAAACATATGATATTCATATTAAAAGATTGTTTAGATTCCAAAGGAGTATTTTTATATAATAATGACATTAATTTATCAGTATTGGTGTTCTTTTTCACTTCTATAGTAATTGATATTCCACTTAATTCTGTTGTATCTATAACATTTGTTATAGCTTTATAGGATAAGTTTTTATCAGAACATAATTCTTTAATTCTTGCGACTATTGCTTCAATATTTGTGCTATATGGTATTTGTGTGATTATTATATTATTATCAACAACTTTATATTTTGCACGTAACGTTACATTTCCTTTCCCCATATTATAAATATCTTCTAATTCATTTTTGTCATATAATATTTCACCTTCTGTTGCAAAATCTGGTGCAATTAAATAATCAGATACATTGATATCCTTGCTTGATATGTATGCAATTGTTGTATCTATTACTTCATTAAGATTAAATGATGGAGTTTTACTTGCCATTCCTACAGCGATACCTTCATTATAATTAACTAACAAATTAGGAAAAGTTGTTGGCAATAATTTCGGTTCTTGTTTTTGCCCATCATAATTTAGCATAAACTCAACTGCATTTTTATTAATATCCTTAAAAAATTCTTTATTAATATTTGATGCACCAGCTTCAGTATACCTCATGTGAGCTTCTTGAAGTTCCTTACTATTGTGAGTGTGTAGCCCAAAATTACCCTTACCATTTACATAAGGATATAGTAATGTATCATCTTGTGCCATTCTAACTAAGGTTTGATAAATACTACCATCACCATGTACATTATAAGACATATTATCTCCAACTATATTAGCTGATTTAGTTCTTTTATCATATAATCCTTTTTCATGTAACGTCCATAATAATTTCCGATGAGAAGGTTTGAATCCATCAATTCCGATGATTGCTCTATCTTTAACTATATCTATTGCATAAGGAAGATAATTCTCATTAACTAATTGAACTACATCTTTACTGTCACACTCATCAAAATGCTCAATATAATCAAAGTTATTTGTAATCATATCTCTTCTATTTTCTACGTTATCACCTAACCACAATTCAAAAACTTCCATCATTGCTTCAATATCTGATACAGTTACTTGAGTCAATCTTCTTGTATCTGGATTCATTATAGCTTTAGCCATAGTATCTTTTTGCATTTGTCCTAAACCTTTATTACGTTCAGGTGGATAATATTTAATTCCTTTACTGTCCAAATCTTTGGTTATATCTTCTTTTTCTTTATCAGTGTAAGCGAATAAAGTTTCTTCTTGTTTTTTATCTTTGTTTTTAGTAGTAATTTCAAATAGTGGTGCTTCAGCAATATAAATATATCCTTGTTCTATTAATTCTTTTGACATTCTATATACGCAACACAGAATTAAGCATCTAATTTGATATGCGTCTATATCTTGGTCGGTTGCCAGAATTACCCTTTTCCATCTGAAATTATCTATATTAAAGTTAGGTAATGGTGGTTTATCTTTTGTTTTCACATTAAATTTTGAATTATATAAATGAGTTCCACAGCAAAATACTCTGTATAAGTTATATACTACTTCATTAGCAAAAATTTGTTTTTCTGTGGCTTTTAAAGTAGATAACATTTTACCACCTACATGAAATCCAGCTTGAAAAAATGATTTTCTACTTTGTAATATTCCACCAAGTGCAGACGATCCTTCCCCTATGTATATCTCAGCTAAGTCTTTGTCTTTGGTTATACAATTTTTAAAGTTTTTTATATCATCTGTAAATTTAATTTCATCAGATAATTTTGCTTTAGTTTTTTGCCTAGTTTCTTCACTTTTTTCTCTTGCTCTTTTATTTATTAATATTATTTTTGATAAATTATCCATATCTTCTTTATTTTCAATTGAATAAATCTCTAAAAAGTCCTTTATGTATGTTTTAACAGTCGTTTCATAAAGTTCTTTTTTAGTTGAGAATTTTGTTTGAGAAGTATATGATACATTTGTAGAATTTACATCGCATATATAAGATATACTTTCCTCAATATCTTTTAATGTTATAGGCTTTTCTCCTTTTCCATACATGTTATTGTCTTTTAAATAGCTGTTTATGGAATCTTTAAAACCACTTATTAGACCTCTATGAACCGTATTGTCTTCTAGTTGTGGCATATAAATTCCATTTAAAAATGGATAATGTAACACCTTCTCTTTTGAAAAATTAACTACTAGATTAATTTTGGTTTTTTCTATATCATTTTTTTGCTTATCAATATTATAAAATTCACTTTCATATTCTTTTTCTGTAACTATTATATTATTAATTTCTCCTTTAATTTCTTTAAACTCTAGGTATTTAGATAAATTTTTAAAATTAAAAGTATAACATTGGTCTTTATATTTAAATATAGAAGTTATATTTGGGCTAGTAACAACTATTCTTTCTACAATACCCTTAGCTTCATTTTCATTAAAAACAGTATTAGTATATATTTTATCACATAATTTAAAGGTTATTTCTGTTCCATGTTCTTCAGTAGTTCCTAAGCATTCAAAAGGAACAGAAATTTCTCCACCATTTATAAATTGTATATGATATATTTTCCCATTTCTTTTTGATGTAATATCCATAAAATCACTAGAATAATTTATTATAGTATTTCCACAGCCATTTGTGCCTCCAGAAGTTTTGCCTGTTGACATTTTGCTTCCACTAAACAATATTAAAAAAGCATGTCGCCAATTGGGAATTCCATTACTTTCTCCATCTAAAATTATTCCACAACCATTATCTTTTATTGTTATTGTTTCATTATCATCATTTAGTATCACCTCTATTATTCCGTTTTCAGAATCCATTTCGACTAATATATCTCTACAATTTGTTACACTCTCTCTTATTGGATGATAAAAATTATCATATCCATCAAAAAATACTGGTAATTTTAATATAGCTTGCTCTTTATCTGATAAATTTCTGTATGCATCTTCTTGTATCATTATGTAATCACTCTCCTGTTATAATTTATTCAATATATTTTATCCAAGCCAATCAACATTATAATTATATTCTTTAATAACATCTAAAGCTTCTTCCATATCTTTACCTATGAATTTCTCAGCTTTATTATTAATATCACCTTTGTACATATATTCATCATTATAATAAACATCGTCAGCCGTAATTCTATATAAGTTAGCTTGTTCTGTTTGTGTTAATTCTTCAAAATCTATTAATACAATATTTTCATTATCTATTTCTTCTTTTAATAGTTCCAACAATACATCTTCTAGCAGTTCTTGATCTTCAATATGACCTTCTTGAATTGTTATAATTCTATCACTATTAAATTCTAAATCATCTATATAATACTTATACCTAACCATGTAATCAATCATATTTAACTTCCTCCTTAATATATTTTAATTTATTATATGTAGAATTATTATCACCTTTTGGATAAGGCTCTTGTTTCCACAAACATTTTAAATATTTATCAAAAATAATTAAATACCTATGTTTTCTTGTTCGTGGTCTATGTTCTCCAATTAATCCTTTTATTTTACCTCTCTGATGTTTTATGTATGTACCATCTTCTTGCAATATCCAAAAATCAGATTTCTTAGCAGTAAGTCCATAATATTTAAAATTAGTTGCTTGATATATGTATCCATTATGAAATTCGCTATCTGCATAAGATAGAATTGCTTTGACTTCTGCATCCTTCCTTAATAACTTTATTGTTCTGCTTAGAAACCATGAAGTTAAGTTCTTTTCATAATAAACTGGATTTAAAGCTAGTCTACCTAGTTCATATAAACCTTGTTGCTGATTTCTTTCTAATCCAAAACAACCTTTTGCCGTTTCTGGAACTGATAAAGTATGATATATAGCTACTCCTATTAAAGTATTGTCTAAGAATAAGCCATAATGGAATCCACTTCTGAATGAATAGCCCTGTTTTGATAGATAATGAAACTCTTCTAAGATATCTTTTGCTTCTTGTCTTGATACTTTTTTAATAACATAATCTTTAATTTGATTTACCCTCCCTTTATCTCTATTAATTTATTAAAACCAAATAAAATTTCTCTTTTAAATTCTCTTACTTATCAAAAGTAATTATACTTTTATTTAAAAACTGACTTGCATCTAGTCCTTCAAAGCTAATACTATCTCCATTCCAACTTTTATGTATACTATATTGACTTATAACATACATCTCATTATGAATCATGATCTTTGTTTCTTTTTCAATCTCAACTATTCCATATTTCTTTAATATTCTACTAGCTATTTTACACAAGAACTTTTTCATTTTATACCATTCTCCTTTATTATTTTTTAATTGAAGATTTCACAAAGTTTAAGTTGATGAGGAATAACAGTCCCCACATACTAACATATTTGCACATAATAACTGTACATATCATGGTTACTATATTCTCTAATATACTCCATTTATAATTTTTATTTAAATCCATTTTTACATCTCCTTTTATTATATATATAATTATCAAATTGCTTTAAAATACAAATTTGAATTGGTTATTTTTAATTAACATTCGCATTGATATTATATTTTTTCGTAATTTTTATCATTTCTGCAAGATTTGAATTTATATTATTCGTGTTTTGTTATTCTAAAACATTCAAAATTATTACAAGCCATTCCATCACATGCATCAACCTCTGAATTATCTATATCACAAAGACCTTCCCCTGAGAATTTACCCTCTATATTTTCATATTCATCCTTGTAATGTATACAAAAATCACAAATTGAACCTATGTCTTTACATTCCTGTGAGCAAAATTTAGCCATTTATTTTACCTCCAATTCTATTCCAGTTCTCATCACAATATTCAAAGAACCATATCTTTCTGCTTGTCATAACTTCAAACCTATACATATTATCCTCAAAGATTTCTTCTACCATTTCATGCGAAAAGAAAATTCCATCAGTATCTACTATTTTTAATGGTTTATCAACTTGGATTTGTGATCTTGAATAATCTACTTTTCTATTATTGTACTGAGGACACACTTCTTTTTGAGTATTTATATTAATTAGATTTTTAAGTTTTATATATTGAGTTGTCATATTCATTTAATCATCCTCCAATAACGTGATATTGCCTTTACTAATTTTTAAAAACCCGTAATGTATATAATCATTATTTTCTTCTATAAATTCTGGAATAAAGAAATCAGTAATATAAAAATCTGTTGTTTTCGGTACTAATATAACTAACTTTACAACTTGGTTATAAGCTTTTCCTATGTATTTACTATCATTAGCCTCATTTCCTAATCCATCATGTATTTTAGTAATAACTGCTTTTCTACCTATTATATTTTTCATTTTAATTCACCTCTTTTTAATTTATTAACTTTCATTTAAAACAAGCAATTTACCTTGTCTACAAGTCCCTAAAATAGCCATTCTTAGTTTTCTAAAAGTTCAGGATTTTCAAATTTATTCCCAACAATCTCTCTAAACATAAAACTATTAAAAAATTCATGTGCATTCCAATTACCAAACATATAACAACCATTAAGATAAGTTACTTCAAATAGCTGAAAATAGTCTTTTCTGTTTTCTTCACAATCATAATTTCTATTGATAGCTTTGATAATATCACCTTTATAAATTTCCTTACCTTTATTATCATTTAAGCCCGTATATTTTGTTTTATCTCCTTTCAGTATTTTTAAATCCCATGAACCTTCATAAGACATTTTTCTTTCCAATATTTCTTGTAATGTAAAATACCAAAAGCGTTTTTCTTCTTTATCCCAAACTCTATATTTATCATTATTCATTTACCTTATCCCTCAATCTTTCTTTATATAATTTTACTGCCAATTCATAAATTGTTTTCTCTCCATATTTACTAAGTCTTTTAATACTTGTAGCACATTCAAATAACCTATCAATAAACTTTTCACTGTTTAGTAATTCTTTTGCTTTTTCAAGCCGTAATTCTTCAAGAAAATCTTCAGCTTCTATTCTCGTTCTAAATATGTATCTCTCACTTGACCTATATAGTATATTAAGTCCTCCATTGCAAGCTATTGCTTCACAGGGTTTTGGATAAGCGTCTAACATAAATAGTTCTTTATATACTTCTGACTCAGCATATATACCTATTCCGTCTAAACAAACTCCATATACGTTATCACCTATTTTTAAATCTTCTAATTTAATCATTAATCTTCGCACTCCTCATTTATTTTTCTAATACCTTTGTCATTATTTTCTCTAATGAATTCAGTTTTACCACCCAATAATACTGCTCCAGTATAAATTTGACCTTTTAATAAGTAGTCTATCATATCTTCTATTTTATTAATAACTTCTTTATGTTCTTCATCATTAGTAAATCCAAAATTTAAACTTAAATTAAAACCTATTATTTCATCATTCATTTTATTATCAATCCTTTCTATATTTTTTAATTTATTAAAAGCTTATAAATTCCAAGCTTTAACTTAACACACTTTCAAACTTCTTTCCATTTTTAGTTATTTCTAATTCATAATATTCACAACTTCTTATATACTTCAAGTACCAATTATATCTTTCATCATTTTTATGTGGGTTACAGACTAAAAATGGAGTATGTAGTGTTATTACTTTTGTCTCAGTATCTTCGTATAGAATATATAAGTTATCCCACCCATTTCTTATTTTTCCATAACCAGCTCTTTTAATTAGCATTGAATTTTTCACTTCCTTTCTTATTACTATACTACCATAACTTTCTAATTTGTTCAATGCTTTATATATTAATTTATTAATTATTAATATTGTTACATTGCAACTTTATCAGATAAAGTTAATCCTCTTTCTTCTAAGTAAGTAACTAAATATTCAGTATCTAATCCGGTTATAATTTCTTCAAAGCTTGTCATTTGTATTTGTTCTAGTGGCTTATTCTTACATAGATAAACCAAGTTTCTTACAAATTCTAAAGTAGCTATGAATGTTTCATATTTTAATGTTCCTTTAAACAACCTAAATTCTACGGTATCTTTATGTAGTAGATTTACTATTTGATATTTAGCATTACTATACATATGCCCATATTCACCTTTGGCTTTCGCAAGTAAAGTAAACAAACTTTCATTATCTTTCATAAAAAATCGTTCAGCAAATCTACTGCTATCTCTACGGGCTATTACTTTGATATTATCCCAATGCTTTTCAAGTAAATATAAAACCTTTGTAATACATAAATCTTGTAATGTGGCATCTTCACCAAAGAAATTTCTATTTACATGAACATGTAATCCACAAGTTTTAGTTTCATGTGATTTATAATCTTTATTGCTTAATTCTTTAAATAAACCTTCATATGGTAGTGACTTGTGATAATTTAAACTACAAGGATGAGTTGTGATTTCCAATCCTTTAGCCAAACTACCATCATGCATTATATAACAATTATCTTCGCCTAAATACTCTTGAATAAATTTAGCATTGTCATCAGATTCTCCACCATTGTCAATTTCTAATTCAACTCCCATATATAAATTTACACATGTTTCATTATAATCTAATTCAGTATGATGAAAGTTAAATTTTTCTGGAACATAGTTATAATGTTTTATATACTTAGTGGTAGTTGGTGTATAGTTTAATCCTGATATAGATGAACCATTAGCCAAGTCAAAAGACATCATTGATGGAGACATATCATGAAAATAAGATCTTCCTGCCTGTCTACCTCTTGTAGTTGTTAACTCAGGACTTGATGTAACCCATTGAGTTAAATATTCTTGTTGAAAACTTAATTCATTAGTAGTATTTAATGTTGTTAAATCTCCAATTCTTTCGGAGTTTGAACATATAGGGTCTCTATTCCCTTGCTCTCTACGTTCTTCTCTATTTCTAGGTTCTCTGTTTCAGCATTTCTTCTTAATAATCTATTTAACCTTTCTTGCCTTTCATCTTGATTGTTTCTTGTCATAGTTTCAGTTTGTCCTAATCTTCCGTTTGGTTGATTATTATTTGGCATAATTATTCACTCCTTTATATTTATATTAATTTATTAACTTCACTTAAAATAACGTTTTTATTGGGTTATTATTGGAATATATAACAAATTTCGTACCTATTTAAGCCATTCTTATATGTAGTTTTTGTGATATCTCACAATTAGATTATTGTTGTGGTTCTTCAAGTGTAAAAATAAGATACAAGATTTAGTAATTTATCCTGTATCTAAATATTACCACTATTCTGTTTTATTGTCAATTACTTTCTACATTAATTTGTTATTATATTTCTAAGATATTAATAATTCTCTTAACCATGTATCTCTATTAAGATTTTCTTTCTTTTTAATAGCAGAATTTATAGTAGCAATATTTCCCATCATATAAACTCTTTCTTTTGCTCTTGTTGGTGCTACATATAGTAAATTAGAGTTCATCATAAAAGTATGTGCTTTGGGTGCTATAACTATTACTTGTTTTGCCGAAGCACCTTGACTTTTATGAATTGAAATACAATATCCTAATTCAATTTGATTTAATTCTTCTTTTCCATATGTTATTACACAATCATCAAATTGAACATCCATATCGTTATAATTTACATTTATGATAACTCCTGTATTCCCATTAAAAATAGATGTTTCATTTCCCATCGGAGTTTTTGCTTTATAATTATTAGTTATTTGAATTATCTTATCACCTTTAAAGAATTTCACATCACCTCTTATTAAGAAATAATTCTTTTTATCTTTTTGAATAAGTTGTTGTATAATTTTATTAATAGCTTTTGTACCATAATCTCCCTTGTTTTGTGATGATAAAACCATAATATCTTGTGGAGTATAACCATCGCTTATTAGTTTATTATATATTATTAAAACTTGTTTAGGTATTTTTTCTTGTTGTAGTTCACTATATACAAAATCTTTTTTAGTTCCAAATATATGATTACCTTTAAATGAACTGGGTAAAAATGATTCACTTTCTCTTATCTTAGTTACAACTTGCATAAGACCACCTTCGGAATATCTGAATATCTTTGTTAAAATAACTGTTGGAACAATTCCACTAGATAATAAATCTTGTGCTACATTTCCACATGATACAGAAGGTAATTGAAATGAATCAAATATAAATAATATCTTTGTTTTAGTTATATCAATTGCATCAATCACATGCTTAAATAAGAATATATCCGTCATTGAAAATTCATCAATTATAACAACATCAACGTCCAATTTATGTTCTTCATTATATCCCCAAGGATTTTGTCCTTTAATTGGTTTATATTCTAATTGTCTATGTATAGTTCCACATTTTCTATCAGTATAGTCTGCTAAAACTTTTGAACTAGCACCAGTTGGTGTCATTAATTTATAAGTTTTATTATTTGATTCTAGCATATTTATTAATGCTTTAGCACTAGCCGACTTTCCACTTCCTGCTGGAGCTGTAAGAATGCCTATATTATTATTACACATCATATCTAAAGTAGATAATTGTTCATCAGTTATACTAATATCATCAATTTCTCTAAATAATTCAGTATTAATATTCCATACTATAGGATTTTCAAGCATATCTTTAACAAAACTAGCAATATACTTTTCAGTATTATAACTTTCTAGTGAAGATATTTGCTTGGTTTCTAAATCAACATAAATATCTTCACTATTTTCTTTAATAACTTGTACAAATAAACTAATACACCCTGGAACTAATTTACCACATTGTTGTCTCACTTCTTTTAATCCTATTTTTGTATTTCCACTAGATTCATTTTCTTCTAATATATAATTTAGACAAGATTTCATTCTTTGAATAGAATATTTTAAATCATAGTCAAATTTGAACTTAAACTTATCTGGATTATCTATGTTTTGTTGTTCTAGATTTAATAAAATACTATCAGCAGTTTTAAATCCAACTCTTGATAATTTACACAAACATTTATATGGATCTGATTTTAAAGCTTTCTTAATGGTATTTACACTTGTGTATTGTGAGTATAATTTTTTAATAACATTTATATCTATTAGCCCTCCAAAAACTTCTACTAATTCAATTAAGCAAAAGTTTTCAATGACTTTATTCTTTATTTTATCAAATGTAGGTTCTTTAATTCCTTTTGTTTTTTGCAAATCAATATCACTTAAATCATTTTTCACAATCTTATCTATTATATTAGGGTAAACTGATAACAAAACTTCTGATTGTGCTTTAGTTAATATCTCATCTAAGAAACTTTTTGAACTATTATAATCAGTAGGTTTATCTCTTTTTACTGTCAAAACCTTATATTGGATTCCAAACTTTTTATTTATCTCTGGAACAGCAGTTATATCATATTCTACATCAGGAATTAGATTAGGAGTATTTCCCACTAATATATATTCATTATTTCTATTTCCTTTTAAATCCTTATATACTTGTTTATTAACATCTGCTACATATATTTTAAAATCTTCACTATTAAATCTATTTCTTATTATCGTTGCTTTGAATTTTACTTCATTACTCATTTAATCACATTCCTTTTTATTTTATTTAATAACATACCCATGAGTCTATACAAAGATTAAATTCATTAGGCACAACTTTCCAATTTCCGTTATCATCTTTATGCTTTTTAGGCTTTTTAGATTCACTAGTTATTTGCACAATATCCTTTTCCTCAATTGGATTATCATAAAAATATAAGAAATCAGATAGTTTATATTTTATTAAATCATTTGTATGTAAATCGTACATTGTTAGATATCTTGTTATTGACTTCTTATTTTTAAATTCATCTATTTTTATAACATAATATAAACTATCATTTTCTACTTTTGTTATCGGATATCCCAAATACTCTATTTCGGCAGATATTTTTTCTTTTAAAGGTACGTCTTTGTTTTCTATATTTTCTATGAGTTCATTTATCAAAGATTCAACATCAACTTCTTTAAATATCTTTTCTGTTTCTTTTTTAGCATATCTTTTTATAATATCCTCTGTTAGTCCCATTGTTATTAAATCAACTTTTTTGAATTGTTTTCTGCTACTTAAATCAGTGTATTTGTTATATACTTCTAATAACTTTTTAGATTTACCGAATTCGGTAAAATAATCTAATAAAATCAAAGCTGTTAATTGTCTTGAATTTATATCTACTTTTTCTTTTATATCTTTTAATAAATCTATAAAAGTATTATAGGCATTGTTTTTTAATTCATATAATTGATTTGCACATGTTTCATTTAAATATTTAATTGATCCAACACCTTTATAAATTGTATTTGTTTCTTTATCACACATGTATTCACCTTTAGAATATCTAAACTTAGGATTTTGTATATTTATATTTTTAGCTTTAGCAAGGGCTATTCCATTATCTATATCAGCTTGGTCTTCAGCATTATTTAAATATGCAGTAGTATACTCTAATGGATAATAATATCTTAGTCTTGCACACATATAACCATTCATTGAATATCCTGTGCTATGATTATATCCAAATTGATATTCCGAGGAATCTGAAATTATTTGTATAAACTGTTTTGCTTCTTTTTCAGCTATTTCTCTTGGTTGATCTGATTTATTACAATAACCTTCTAATATTTTTGGGAGTTGTTCTTTTAGTAATTCTAAGTCTTTTTTTCCTATAGCTCTTCTTGTAGTATCGGCTAAAGAACCACTAAAGCCACATATTTCTTGTAAAAATGCAATCGAATCTTCTTGAAATACCAAAAATCCTTTATTAGCCTCTAATAACTTATCTATTATTTCAGATGGATTTTTATTAAATTCCCCACTAATTAATCTATTTCTATAAGACTTTCCTGATGGTCTAAGACTTGCATTTACTAATGACATATCGTTTATTGCATGTGGTTTAAATTTAGATAATAAATCAAATGCATAATCTCCTTCGAATTGAAATATTCCAGCATTACTAATTAACATATCACTCCACACATTATCATCGTCCCAATTAATTTCATGTGCTTCTTCCCATTTTTTATTTAATAATTTATATGTATCTTGAATTACACCTATAGTTTTCAGTCCTAATATATCAAACTTTACATAATTCAATGAATCTACTGCCTTCATAGCACAAAATGAAACAGGAAAATCTTCATCTCCTCCTTTATAAAATACACCCATATTATCAAATAGAGTTATTGGACTACCTATCATTCCAGAAGGATGATTTCCTTTGGCTATAACTGTTCCTTTTATTCCATCAAAGTAATAGAATAATTCTTTATTATCTTCTCTTAATGTATCCCATAACGTTTTTAATTCTTTAACTCTTTTTAACTTTTCTTTATTTCTAATTACATTTATATATAATTTGTAATCATCAAAATTAGGTGATTTAGAAGTTGCGTTGTCTAATTCTTCCAAGTTAACTTCTTCTTGTATTATTTTAGAATACTCATCGAAGATATTATCAAATTCATTTTTAATCTGTTTAACTAAATCTAAGTCTTTATAATTTAATCCTTTGGCTAATACATCAATACTACCTCTATCTTGAATAGTACTAAGTGATAATATATATGATACATTCTTATTTCCAAATCTTTCTATGATATACTTATATACTTTTATTCTATCTTTTGGAGCAAAGTCTTCATCAATCCTTGATACCGTTAGTTTCCTAATACTTTAACACTCAATTAAGAGTCGGAGTAGACTATATCTTCATCCTATATAAATAGGAGTTCGGCACTACGGATTTGGACTTTCACCATGCTTTAATCCTCTTAGAGTTGTATTCCAACTCATTTTAGTCGTTTGACCTTCAAGTAGATTTCTCTACAAGCTTGGCACAGGATTACCATCGTCTTTACGTTAAGGCTTCCCCTGTTAGCATAATCATTAATACTCATTTCCTAGCATTACTATTCGTTGATTATACACCTTATACTTATAAGTTCACCGAATTTTTTATACTATACATTACTGTATAGGGTGACTATCAATGTGTTCTTTTAATTCTAAATAAATATGATACTTTCTATTTAAATAAATATTTGAGTCCTTGTATATAAAATCTAAAAATCTAAACGAATTATAATTTCCACCAAATTTAAAATTACTAACTATTTGTTCAGATTTTCTTTTATTCAAAGGATATTCTCTTAATATAGCATTATTATCTAATAAATACTTCATAATAAACTGCAACAAGTCATTAGTTCCAACGAAACCAATATTTACTTGTGTATTACTATCTTGTTTCCAAATACTTCCGTCTCCGTCGAAATATCCTCTAATAAAATCTTTTATATATTTATAAGGAATTGTATTAGGAGATGTTATTATATCAGTTTTATTTTCATATACACCATGTTTTATTAAATCATTTGTTAATTTCTTACTTACATATATAACTCTACAATATTTATTTCCTATCCCAAATCCAGCAGTTTCTATATATTTATTTACTGGTGTATTGCTATTTAAACAATAATTTAGTTTTTGCAAATGACTTTCGTCTTTAATACCTAAAGAAATTCCTAAACTTCTATTAGCGTGTTTTCTTTTAGATGTTATAAAGCCATCAGCATATACAAAACCTAACCAATATGCTTTATCTTCGGTATCTATGTTTTCAAAGTAGTTTTCATTAAAACTGTATTGTTTAGAATTAACACTATTATCTCTTAAGGGTAAATCAAGTTTATTAAACCATCTATATAAATATCCTTTACTTAATTCATATTTTTCTTCTAATTTTAAAGCAGAAGTCCCATTAATATATTCATTATAATATATATCAATAATTGTTTCCTTGGAAATTTTCATTTTATACTCTTGATTCATAATTCTCACCTCCTTTATTTTAATTTATTATATCATATTTATTTATTATTTAGAACTATTTTGTTATTTTAATCACCAAGACTTATTCTATCTGCATTACAAAATCTTGAAAATACTGTGTGCCACTTAATAGGATCTACAGTAATTATATCAGTTATATATGCTATAATGCTTCCTCCTACGCTTCCCCTACATGGGCTAGAATGTATATCACTATTTCTAGCCCACTCCATAAGTTCTGACATAAACATCATAAAACTTTCCATTCCTAACTTAGACATTACATCAAATTCTTCTAATATTGCTTTTTTGTATTCTTCTAATTTAGAAACATCTATAATATTGCGTTCCTTTTTATCTTTTAACATTTTAAATATTCTATTTTTCCATAATAATTTTGAATTATTACCATATAAATTTGGGTATTTAAATGTTTTATCTAATGTAAACTCTTCTACCATATTAGATAAAACATTTGTATTATTAATTGCTTCAAGTACAACTTCTAATGGTAAGGAATTTTGTATTTTAAATGATTCTACTAATTCATCATATGTTTTCCATATTAAATCAAACTCATCTTCTTCTCCATAAAAACTATCTTTAGCTTTTTGTAAAACTGTTCTACATTCGGCTTTATATTTATTAGATGAATGAGTATCTGTTCCACTTATTAGTGGTATATTATATAATTTAGACCATTCATATAATTGACTATTAAATTCTATTTGACTATTACAATTATGATATTGAATCTCTAAAAAACATCTATCATTGTGTTTAGATAACCATTGTAATAATTCATCTCTTTTTTGTAAATTATATTCATATTGTTTTCTACCTTCTTCGGTTTCATTACCTTCTACGTCATTTAATATATCTTTATTGCCTAATTTACATAGTGGAGAAGCTAAACAAGCAGTAGTAATTATAATATTATCACTTGTATTCATGAGTTCTTCAAATGATATTCTAGGATTATAATACATGTGTCTATCTGATTTATCCTCTTTTACTCCTTTTGAAGTCGCCATTGACATAAGAGTATTTAGTTCTTTAACTCCTTCCCAATTCTTTCCATACAATCCTATATGATATCCTCTAGTATTGTCCTGAAGATTAATACATAAATACAATTCAACTCCATGTATATATTTAATTCCATTTTTATCACAGTATTGTTTCTTTTTAATCCAATCATATATACCACCATGATTACTGAATGCTATTGCTTTCATTCCACATTTTTTTGCTAATTTAATATATTCTTCATATTTAGTACATGAATCAGCATATCCATTACAGTTAGATGTGTCATCATGTAAATGATGTACAATGTAGTTTTCTTCCATAAAATTTCACCACTCTCTTTTATAAAATTTTTTAATCTGTCATTTCAACTTTATAATTTATCATTGCATTATATAAATTGTTTGGTATTTTGCCCTTATAATCATTAGCAACTTTTTTAATATAATTCTCTTTAGCTATTTTATAAGCATTAAATGCTTGTTGTGGAGTATCAAAAACACCTAAGCTTATTCTTAGTTTGATGTCTTTTGTATTTTTATTTAATCTTGCTTGATATCCATTGTTTCTTTCAGTAACACCAATAGGATATTTTCCTCTAACTTTATCGTTTTTTACAAATAAATTATTTATTGATCTAGGAACAAATACACAATTCTTTGGACTATATATTTTATTTCCCTTAATTAGTATGTCTTTGTCTATTTGCATAACTTCATTTTCTATTTCATAGTAATTTTCATCAAACCATTTTCCAAATGATTGATAATTATGCCACTCTTCGCAAACAAAACAATCTATATAAGTATTTTCTTTTTTATGATAGTCTTCGTTATAACACCTATAAAACATAGACATCCAATATTTATATTGAATAGTTAATTTATTATTAATACTTGGTTTATATTTGCCTTCTCCTATATATCCAACTCCTTGTGTTTCTCTAAAGTAAGGATTCTTAATAGAACCTTTTTGAAAAAGTACATATTGGCTTTCGCAAGCATAATCATCTTCAAACTTTACTGTAATATCATCATTCCTTCTATATTCAATTATTTTCATTTTTAATCCTTGTTTATTTATACTATTTTCTCCAATTCTATTAGTTTTTCTCATATTTAAACAACCTCTTTCTTACAAATCATTTAACCAATCTAAGCCGTCACCTATTTCTTCTTTATCAAAGCTATCTTCTACAAACATATTAACGTCCTTTAAGTATTCATCAAAAGGTTTGTGCTGTTGTCTTGTATAAGGCATTAGATTATAGTAGTAATATTCTTTACTTGCATCAATTTCACTCCAAAACATTTCATCTATTTCTTGATTTAACTCTTTAATTTGTTGTTTATCTTTTATTTTGTCTAAACTTTCTAATGTTTTTAATATATCTTTAGTCTTAGCAGTTTTAATTTCTATATCTTCTAAAGTATTGATTATATTATCTTTTAAATCATCTATCATTTCTTGTGTTAATTCTAAGTAAACATAACAATCTTCCATTCTAAATCTATCTTGTATATCTTGTGGAAGTGTTTCTAAATTATTATTTTCAATACAAGTTTGCATCATATCTTCAATTTCTAATTCATCATACATCTCACTTTTGGTTAACCATTTTTTTATATTCCCTTCACTTTCTTTTACCCATGTTGCTCTTGAACAATTTTTACTTTTTGTTTTATTCTTTTTTGTTTCCTTATCAATACTAAACAAGTCACTTTCAATGCTACAATATTTAAGAAAATTCCATCTAATCTTAATCTTTTCTAAAGGGATTCCTTTTTGTATAAGACTTTCTGAATATAGTATTAATTGTCCACCTTCGGCTATTTTTTTAGCTCCTGTGTAAATAGTTGAAGTTTTAAAATCTTCTATTATGTAATTACCTTCTGTATCTCTATGTACAAAATCTATATAACCTTGAAAATAGAACTTACCTACTTTAATTGTTACAAACTGTTCTAATACCATTTTACTTTCAATAGGTTTATATTGTTGAAAAAACAATCTTATATTATTTTCATATTTATCTGCTATCTTTTTATTTGCTTCTTCGTCAATTCTATTATATTTTAATTCCATTGCATTCATTTCAAACAATTTTTCTTCATATTCATTTAGCATATCTTCATATTTTAATTCACCTAGATAATAACGTTCTATGATATCGTGGCATACATTACCTGAAACTCCATATATACCATCCTTTTTTACTTCTTTCTCGTGTTTTATATATTTTAATAAATAACTATAACTATCATTACAGTAAGAATGATATCTTGACCATGAATAAATTATATCTACTCCTAGTTTATTTTTTAATTTATTTAAATACTCTTTTGATTTTCTTTCTCCCATAATAAACCTCCTAATATCTTTTTTATATTATTGTAATCCCAGTATGGAATTTCTAATAGTTCTATATTTTTAATTGATACATATTCTCTTTTCATATTATCTCTATATTGATTTTTTTGAAATTGCTCCTTAGCCCATTCTTCACCTCTATTTGCAAAATCTACTGGAAAATAATGTTGCTCACCTTGATATTCTATTAGATTTTTTAATTTATCATTATAATCCAAAATACCAAAATCAAATTTTAAAAATTGTTTATTCTCACCTCTTAAATCATCGAATCTATATTGTGGAATAAATTTAATGTTATGTTCTTCTAATGTCTTTTGTATAATAATTTCTCCTTTTGATCCAGAACATGAATTACATAAACGCTGATTGCTATTAACAAATTTATCAAAAGTTTTATTGGTTAAACCACCACATTTAATACATCTAAACATATATCTATGGTCAACTCCCAACCATTCATCATTTATTAATTCACTTCCTAATTCTTTTATTTTGGTTTTGGCAGAAACTATATCCCATGAGGTTTGTCCACCACAATCTCCACAAATATTTCCACCCTTATCAACAAATAATCTATATTCTCTAAACATCCATTGACCACACTTTGTACATTTAAACCAATATTTATCTATAACTTTATTCCATTCTTTTTCTACTATAGAATGAGATAGATCTAATCTTATTTCAGATTTTAATAACTCAACTCTTTTTATGGCTTTTTTAAATGATAATTTATTTTTATCTCCTGTTATCTTACTAGCACAATCGTTACATGTATAACATTTATTGTTAACAGTATTATCTAATGTTTTCCTAACATATGTTCCACAAATATCACACTTTATATAATAATAAGATTTTACGCCTTTATATTCTTCAAAGGTTAAAGTGTCTTTTGAATTATTAAATAGTTTTATATCTGAATTATTATCTTTAATTATTTTAATATAATAATTAAATTTATCTTCCTTGTAATAACCCATTATTTAATCTCCTTTGATTCTAAGTATTTTAAATATTCTTCATGTTCATTTTCGTTATATTTGACTTTTCGATTGAATAACACTTTATAGATTTTTTCATGTTTGTCTGCTGGACTTTCTTTTTCTCCTAACAATCCATATTCATCATAAATATAGTATACATTTCTGATTCCATAAAACATTTCACATATACTTCTTACAAAATCTAAAGAAATATCTTTATCTAAAGCAATTATTATATCTACATTTAGGCTTATAAGTATCTTTGCTTGTTCTATAGATAATTCATGACCAAACAATGATACTCCTGTATAGTCTTTTTTACTATGGCGTTTAAGTGTAGACTTTTCGCTTTCATATACAACTGTATATCCCTTTTCTTGTATTCCTTTATAATTCTCTTGTAATCCATATAGATTTTGACTTTTAGGATATTTATATAATGGAAAATACTTCGGTATATCAAACATATCGTAATTTTTAATTAAGGTTCTTCCTATAAGTCCTACATAATCATTTTCATTTCCACACCAATATCTATGAGGTATAACTACCCTATTGCTTTTAGCACTATATCCTATTCCGAATGTTTGTTGAGTACAAGGAAGTATTCCTTCTTTAACCCATTCTATATATGGCATTTGTTCATACTCTTTAGTTATATCTTCACTTAATACTTTTAATTCTTCGTCATAATAATCTTTATATTTTTTAAGTGCCTTTTTAAATACTTTTAATATATCAACTTTTTCTTTGGTTTCTGATTTAGTATTTATTCCATAGTATTTTAATCCTAATATTTCATGTATATATTTAACAGCTTTAGGAAATATTAAAGATTTAATATCCATAACTAAAGTGTATATATCCCCTGTTATTTTATCATCTTTTCCATAAATAGTTATTGAAAGAGATTCTTTTTTTATAGATGTAGATGTAGAATTATCATGTGTTGGTGTTTTACACCTATATTCTTTAGTATATGATTTAATGTGTGTACATCCTATTTCCTCTAAAACATATTCAATTTTATTGTTTTCTATTATATACTGTTTTAATTCATAACCATTAATTTTTATCACCTCATTTTATCAAAAATCTACTGGTACTACGCAAATTCCAACTTCATTATAAATATTTTTACTCATATCATGTTCGACAACTATAGCATATTCGTTACATCCACCTTCTCTATTTTTTACAACAAATAATAGCTGATAATGCTTATTCTTATCCAATGGTACTGGTATTTTTGTTTTCCCACTTTTCCCAGATGTTTTAAATACTTTTAATTCATTTTTACCACCTTCGAGTTCGTCTTCAAATAATTTTCTTATCATTATACAAGTTGAAGCTACATCTATAATATTCTTTGCTAAACCTATATTTTCTTGCGTATAACATCTTTGTTTGCTACTTGATTTTGCTAATTGAAATGTTATCCATATATGTACATTTAGTGCTTCTTCTTTTATAGTGTCATAAATCTTAACCATATTTTGTTGAAGATTAAACCAAAATGCTTCAGTATCTTTTGTATCTGAGTCAGCTTTATAGGTGTCTAGCATCATATATTTAATACCTAAATGAGCATATTTTTTAATACATTTAATAGCTTTATCTGTTGAATATTTTTTAAAAGGCTTTAATATAATTTGATCTCCTCTATCTACTATCCACTTTGCACATTTTTCTCTTAGAAATGTTTTAAATTCATCATCAAATTTACCATCTCTTAGCTTGTATTTTTGAATGTCTTTTTTATAAATATTATTTGCTACCCATATCAACATTTCTCTTTGCCACTTTTTTCTACCTTCTTCATTAATCATTATTAATATCTTCTCATTATTCTCAAATATAGATGGTAGTAATAATGTTCTTGACATAGTTGTTTTACCTGCCCCAGATAATCCTCCCATTAATGTGATATTTCCACCTAAGTTCCCTCCAGTTTCGTGCGTCAATAATGGTGAATTATGTAAGGGTAAACCTATTGCTAAACCTTCATCTAATTCGTCTATTAAATCATATATTCCGTCAGCTAATGTAAAAGTTTCATCGTCTCCTTCTACATTTATAAATATGTGGTTCAAAATTGCTTCATATTCATCATAGATTTCTTCAGATGTCATATCTACATATTCACTTAGTCTATCAGCAATTGGAAATCTATTTTTAACTAAGTTAATAACTGTATTCCATTTATTTAATTCTGCTATATATCCTTCAATATTTTTTACTTTAACATACTCTTTAGCTTTTTCTATTGTTGTAAATCCACCGTATTCATCATATTTAACTTTTAACTTATTGTGTTTTTCTAAATATAAATTAATTGTTATTTCGTCTAGAATTGGCTTTTTCTCTTTTACAACTACATCTTGTCCTATTTGGAAATAAACTTTCCATTCATTATATGTAAAATGCGATAATGTTAAAGAGTCATAGTCAAAATACAAGTCTGCATCTTTCCATAATATAGAAACGATGTTGGATTCACATATTAACTTATATTCTTTCACCTTTTTTATGGCTTTTATTTCTTCATCAGGGATTTTAGAAACATCAGTTTTTTTAGTTGTACTTGGTTTCTTAACCATATCATAATAACTCCTTTAATCTGCTATTTTTGATTTCTTTTGTTTTTTGTTTGTATTCGGCTTTATTTTCAGATTCAGTTATTTCTAAATTCTCCCCTTTTATTTGTGATTGTTCTAATCTATTTAATCTACTATATGTATCATTAATTTTCTTTTCAATAATTGCCATCATATAATTTATCATATGACTTTCATCTTTAAATTTACTTTTATCTGCTAGTGCATTTACTATTTCATATTTATTTATTTTAAAAGTCATTAATATTATCTTAAATGAATAATCTCCTAATGCTTTAGTTTTCTTATTTGCTATGAATTTTCCGTTTTTTAGACCAAGTATTCGGAGGATTAAATTTTTGGGAAGTTTCATATTTTCGTCATATCTAAGTATTTCTTTCTTCACATATTCATACAACTCATTCCATTCTTCTTTTTCTTGTAAGGACATTTTACTCATATCAATTCCTCCCTGCTATAATAATCTTCTAAATACAAAAAAGTTAAATTTTTATATTCTTTCTTATTTCGGCAAGCGTGAGATATTCCACTAATGGTGCTAACAACTCCGAATTCATCTAAGAAAATGTTATTTAAAAATGATACGCTTTCATAAATTTTCATATTATCTAAACATATAACTTTTTTAGATTTCCAATTATTTCTATAAGAGTCTTTGGGATTATAGTCACATATTTTAGACTCTGTTCCAGATTTTAAGTATTTTAAAACTGTTTTATAAGCTATTTTAAATTTATTTTGAATGAATTTAATAAATTCCGAATTACTTACTTGTTTATTGTTATATAAATTGCATATTGTTATTACTAAATTGCTACATGCAAACTCGCCACATTTTAACCAATCAATATTACTCAAATCAAATTTACTTGTTATTTTTTCATTGTTCAATATGCTATTTTTGATGTGTTCTAATGTACTATGTCTACAATCAATAGTTATATAATTTTGTTTTAATATTCCATTCTGCAATGCTAAATATTCTTTTAAATTATCATTCTCTATTTCTTCTTTTAAACTCCTTGCTCCTTTAATGGAAATAAAGCTTTCCTCATAATGCTGAAGTCCATTCGCTTCTATTAAAATATTTAAATCAGGTATATAAAAATCATATTCTTTGTTTTGAGACCAATCAAAAGTTTTATGAAAATCAAAGTCAATTCCTAATTGTTCTAATAGATTAAATACAAACTTCTCTGTATAAGGAATAAAATCATTACAAAAAGAGCAAATACTATTTATTGGTACACTTTTAATAGTTACTTCTTTTTCTTTTCCACAAATATCGCATTTAATGATAGTTTTTTTATGAGAACCATATGAGTATTTGTATGCATCTTCTTTGTTTTTAAAATACTTAACAAAATGTGGATATATATCTGCAAATGATTTTTTATTTTTTACAGCATTTTTTCTACGAGTATTTATTTTATTCTCTGTAGCACATATTGGGCATCCATATCCAGTATTGAGATTAGTCCAAGTTGTAGTCCATATATTATTATGAATCAAACACTTACAAGATAATTCACTATCACAGTTTATATACACATCATCAAGAATAGCTATATTTTTATTTTTATTATATAATCTTATTTTTATATCTTCTAACGTCAATCTTTTCATATTACTCACCTCTTTATAAGAATAGGCGAGAATTAAACTCGCCTATTAACTTTTTTATTTAATGTTTTTAATAGCAGTCATAAATTCTTGTAATTTCTTAGGTTCTTCTAAATCTAAGTTTTTCATATCAATACCTGATTCATCTGCAAGAGCCTTAAGTTGTTTTAATATATTAGTTTCTGTTTTGTGTTCACTTATAAAATCTTTTATATCCTTAGCTAGTTTAGTAGATAGTTCAGCATTATTTAATACACTATCTGTTGAATTTTTTAAATCTTTAGTAAAATTAGCACCACTTGTTACAGAACCGACACCATTTCTTTTATCAAAATATGGCTTCCATACATCATATGTACAATTTTCAATTATTTGTCCTACTTCGGTCACAGGAGTTCTATCTTTAATAACCTCAGCAAAATATCTTCTTTCTTTTGTTTTTTTATCTTCTTCAACATAAAATCTTAATACAACATCATAATCAAACTTCAATGATTTATGTGTATCTGGTTTATATCCTATTATCTTTTGTGTATCATTGTCAGTTATAGCAACTCCCTGTGCTGTAGAAACAATATGAATACCTTTTGCTGATGCAGTAATTTTAGCTTGTTGGAATTTCATATTAATATTTTTAATTCTACCCCATTTTGCTCTAGCATCTACAGATTTCCCACTTAACTTAGCTTTCTTTTCTTCAGCTTCTGTTGCACCTATATCCATAGTGTTATAGAACTTTGTTTCTGAATCAATTAAAAGCGTTTCTATATCAACATCACCTTCTATAATATTGTCTAAATCTTCTTCTAATTCATCTAAATCAGATGTTGTATCCACAAATGCTAGATTATTATATGTTTTACCATTTATTTTTATATTTTCATCTTCATAGAAAGCTAATCCTGTTTCTGAGTCTATAGCTCCTATCTTTGGAAAAGTTAATCCAAAGAAACTCTTACCTTCTCCTGAAAATCCATATACGAAAAATTTTCCACCTATTTTACTTTTTGCTGGTTTTCTAAACATTTAATCAATCTCCTTCATATTTAATTTATTATTATATTAGTAAGTATAGATATTATATTTATACTTACTAGGTTTCATTTATTTAAATTCTTTTGTATATGTAATTTTATAGGTCTTTTAACCAATCTTCGTCGCCATCTTCATTATCTTGTTCGCCCATTAATTTATTTACATCTATATCATCGGTATCAATTTCTTCGTCTTCTGTATCATTATTGCCAACAGGCTCTTCATCGGCTTTTATAACTCTGCCACCTAAAGCTTCTATAATTAAGTAAGGATTTAAGTCGTCTTCATTATACTTGTCTGCTTCTTTTGCAATTTTAGGTATTTTATTACCATTAGACTCAACCATTGATATGAAAGGTTTCTTAATTATCATTCTTTCAGGTTTTTTAGAACCATTTGCAAATGCCATTTTACCAACAACCTCATCTTTATCAATAACTCCTAATTCAATAAGTTCCTTGATATCATCTGGAATATCTTCTTCTCCAACTTCGACTGTATTTAAAGAACCTTTAGTAAATATACCTTCAACCGTAATTTCGGTTACCTTTTTGCTTTTAGTTTTAAATTGCTTTAAGAATCTCATAGTGTTTTCTTTTTCTTCGGCGATTTCTACATCAAATACTTTTACTAATGGTAAATTACAACCTTCTTTTTCTTTTCTTTTAACTTTTCTAGTTACTTTATCTCCATTTAATTCTTTAACAAAATCTATTATGTGTCCAGTTATAGGAATTGTCATTGTTTCCTTATCAGGTTTTCCAATAGCATCTGATTCTACAAAAATAGTTTGTGTAAATGTAGCTTTGAACTTATCTTCTGTGGCATTTGATAATGCAATACTTCTAATTTCTTTACTCACTGAATATGTATCTTTATAAAGTTTATATTTAAGATCTCCTTTTATATTTATTACTGTACCATCTTGTAAATTTTCACTTACATATTGAATAGCATCATAAGGTGTTAAAAACTTCTTATAAACCGTTTTATCCTTATCGTCTTTTTCTAATCCTACTGTGATAAAACATCTTTCTCCAATTGAATCAAAGTTATCTTCATCTAGTCTGTCTTCCCAATCTATTTTAAATCCATTTTCAAAATCATCTTGATTTCTTCCACTATCATCTTTCTTTTTACCGTGAACATATACAACATTTTCTCTTTCCGAACCGTAACCACCCATTAAATCGGCATATATAGTACCTTCTTTTCCACATTCAACTCCTAAGTTCATTTGATTATAAATCCAGTCTGAACCTTCTTTTCCACTTTCGATATCTGTTTTAAATGTAAATCCTGATACTTTAGCCTTCCCTACTAAATTAAATTCTGCTTTACCCCTTTTGATGATTGTGATTTCTTTTTCCTTTGCCATAATTTAATTCTCTCCTCTTAATTTGAATTTAAGCTAGTCTCACTCACTTGATTCTCTCTGTTATTTTACTTTATATATTAATTTATTGTAGTACGCATTTTAGTCTTACAAGACTAATCATTAATGCAATGTTAACTTTTTAATACTTTATTATACATTAATTTGTTGAATAGTTGTTAAAATTATTCTTTTATTTGGATATTCAACCTTTGTAACGCCCTAGATAAGCCATTCTTGTTTTTGGAATTTCTTAAATCTTGTCCATTTTTCTAACTTGCTCTATAATTGATTTTCAGTGTTAGTTTCTAATTTTTTCAGTTTTTAGTGATTCTGAACGATTATAGAGCGATTTTTACTAATTTCCAAAACTTATCATTTTTATTATAGTCTGCATTAGCTAATTTTAATAATTCTTCTTTAGTATAAACTATAGCGTCCCATTCTGTTTCATCAAAATCATAGCAACTACAATGATATCCTTCTAATAAAACGTATTCTCCATATTCTAAACCTTCAAGTCTTTCTAGTAATATTTTTCTACCCATTTCGTAATCTGGTTCAGACGTTTCAGCTACTACAATATTATATGGTTGTAATTCTAGTTTGTTTAGTCTTTCTTCTTTATAATTCCTCATTAACATTTTCTCCTTTATATATTAATTTATTTAGCATGTAATATGCTTTAAAGAATAGCTGAATTTACCGTTTCAGCACATCTCCGATTTAAATAATTACTACTTTACTTAAATCTTAGGGGAGATCAACCCTTAAATCATTCTTTATCCTATTTGAGTAGTTTTAGCTACTCTTTAAAGCATATTTTCCTTTTATGTATGTTGTGGTAAATGTGTTATTATCTACCACAACTCTTATTTTACTCTTTATAGTTTGGCTTGTCAATACTTTATATATTAATTTGTTTATATGTATATTTCCAATTGTTATTATGATTTATAAGTTTTAAAAGTTTAAGAGATACGCCTTTCCCAGCTTTATTTTGGGTAACTATATAATTATCACTTATATCTTTTATGTAACATTCATATCCAGCAAACCCACTTATCCACCCAACTTTACCAAACACTTCAACTTTATCGTTTAAATAAAATCCATGAGAACATTTAGTATTCTTAGAATTTCTTTTGGATTGCCTATTAGGTTCTTTTCTCCCTTTTCTAGCCGTTCCTTCATGTAAACTTCTCTTTTTCTTTCTAGCTTGTTTTATATATAATATGTCATTGCAATTTTCTTTAATTTCTTTTATTCCACTTATTGCTATCGCATCATTATACTGAGACTTGTCTAACTTTAAATTTTGTCTATCAATTTTAGTTATATAACCATAAGTAACAGTGCAATTTAATATACTTATGATTCGTTGTTTTAATATATTCATAAATGTTGTCTCTTTATATTCTTTAGGTTTTCTAAATTTCTTTTTTATTAGCCCTGCATGAAAATCTTTATGACATTGTTCATGTACTAGTGCTAAGTTTTCAACTCTATTACTTCCTCCCTTATTCCTTTCTTTTTTATGATGTATTCTCCAACCTAAACCATCATATGTTTTCCCACATATTTGACATTTATTATTTTCTCTAGTTATTAAATAAGCTTTTACATTTTCATATCCGTACAAATCACCATGTTTATTATCCACATCTGGATTTATAAGTCTTTGAGTATCAAATTTCCCAATGCCAACTATTAAATTATAATTAGGTAATAAATATTTTAATTTATTAACCCAGAATATTTCATTATCTATTTTTGATTGTATAGAAGGTGCTAACCATCCTATCTTTCTTGCTCTATTTTTCCATCTCGCTTGTCTATATCTAGTTTTTCTACTTCTACGAGTTCTTCGGTATTCTTTTCTAGAAAATAACAACTCTTTTATATTGTTCCTTAATTCTATTTCTCCTTTAATTAAAACTTTATTGCTACTTGTTATTGCAAATCCCATATATCTATATCCAGTATTTATACCTATATTACATTCTTGTATTGATTCGCCTGTTTGTTTTAATAATTGTATACTAAAAGGATTATAAGAATATATCTTTGCTTTATTCTGTTTTAATAATAATCTTGCTTTTCTCTGAGAACAAGGCATTAAGTTTTGTCCTCTTAAATTTTTAACGAATACTCTCAAGTTTCGTCCCTCCTTAGAGTTTATTTACCCTTCGCCAATGTTAAATATAATTTGAAGTTAAACTTCCAATCTAGGTTGACTGTTCCTACCTCATAGAACTGTTTACAGAGCCTACACAGTTGCATAAAACTAGGGTATCATTTTATGGTGTGATATTATATTTAACGTAGATCATATTTCAAATCTTAGGCTAGACAGCATAAATTTCATTTATTTCTAAATTAATTTACACATTAAATATGTAAGGTTACTGACAACATACTTTTTATTTAATTTCTCCTTTCTATCTTTATCATATTAATTTATTATCATTTATCTTTAATAAGTTTTTTTGTTACTTGGTACATTTATTATTCTATACCTAAATCTTCCTACTGTCAACAACTATTTTAATAAATTAATGTATAACTTTTTTATTTTTTAAAGAATATCTTTTACCATAACTTTATAATTGAGCAGTTAATATTAATAAATTCTAATAATCCTTTTTATAAAAATGTTTCTGTCCATTCATCAATAGTTTTTAATTCCCAATCACAAGTCATTCCTTGACATCCATTGCGATTCTTACAAGCCAAGCAACATCTTCCTCCATCGTCTGTTAATTTATTACAATTCTCCATAAATTCTTTAATATTTTTTAACAATTTAATCATTTTACTACACCTCAAAACCGAAATTTATATATTTTCTACTTGCAATGTAATCTGCTAAATGTACCAACTTTTCAATTTCTGCTTTTGGTTTTGGCAAAATCTCTTTTTCTTCTTTATCCATGTTCCACTTACCCATATGTGATTTTATGCAATATTTTATTAATTCTTTTTGAATGGTTATACACTTTTCATTATAATTATTTTTATTAAATACATTTTCTATGAAATCACAAGCTAATAAGGGATGCTCAGATAAAGTATGTCCACTATCCTCGAATCCATTCTTAATAGTATCATGTAGTAATAAAGATGA